>OLHA01001865.1_pt1 | contig 10693 bp, 6 predicted proteins | sample 1605961 | NCBI WGS metagenome assembly OLHA01 (sample SAMN03283288) | human gut metagenome | biome: human-associated habitat; material: feces | host: Homo sapiens | place: Peru | collected 2012
TTGAGCCAAAAATCCAGGCTGGGGCTTCTTGCCAAATTGTGCGGTGTTGCCCTAGGCAACACCACCCCACCGAACATCCGGGCAATTGACAAACGCGCAAAAACGCAGCAGGCACGGGCCGAATTTGGTCCGTGCCTGCTGTTTGTGTTATTTTTAGTAATCAATCCGGCCGGGGGTGGCGATTTCGTCCATGGTGTTGGTGCAGATGATGGAGCCGTTGGGGCGGCGCTTGGTGATGAGGGCCTGCTCCTCCAGCTCGGGGATGGTGTCCACCTGGCCCAGGGCGAAGGCGCGCATCTTTTCCCCGGCGGTGGCCATTCTCGCGGCGATGCCGCCCATGCGCACCTCGATGATCTCGAAGCCGTTGGGCTTGTTGGTGGATTCCCACAGCCTGCGCCACACCACCCGCAGGGTGTCCAGCGCCTCCACGGTGGCGGGGATGCCGTCGGCCAGGGCGGCGGCCTGCTCCCGGTTGCGGCTGCGCACCGCGTCCCCCGCCTGCTCATGCCACACGCATTTCAGCGCCAGGGCATTGGCCAGGGCGGTATAGAAGTCGAAGAGCAGGGCGTAGTCCGGGTTCTCCAGGGCGTAGCGGGCGTACCGGGTGACCAGGGAGCCGAAGTGCTCCGCCATGGCGTACCCGGCGGTGTCCGCCTCGAACAGCTGGATCAGCGGGTCCTGATACAGCATGAACTTGCAGGCGTTCACCGGGTCGGAGGGGTTGTCCTTCATGCCGGGCATGTAGTTCAGCAGGCTCAGGTCCAGGAAGGCCTGGGCGTCCGCGTGGCAGCAGCGGCGGAAGCGCCGGGCCAGCTCGTCCTCGTCGTAATCCGGGCGGAAGGTCAGCTCGCCGTAGAGCTGTAAGCCCAGCAGGGCGGCGGTCAGGTTGCATTCGCCGCCGTTGTCCCCCCAGGCGGTGGCCAGAGCCAGGGGAATATTGGCCTTGGCGCAGGCGGTCAGGCCGGATACGGTGTTTTGCAGGGTGGTGGGGTAGTCCGGCGCGGGGCCGATCCAGGTCCAGATGCCTCCGGCGAACACCGTGGGGGCGGGGAACTGGGCGTGCTTGAACAGCGCGTCGGCGTAGGCCTCCTCCTTGGGCTGGTAGTAGTCCCAGTACATCAGGGTGATCCGGGGGTCCACGGCGGCCTTGGCCTTTTCGGAGGGCAGGCCGGGGCTGTGGTAATTCCGCCCGTCCAGGTGGAAATACATGTCGCTCCACATCATGGCGTGCAGGCCGTACTTGTCGCAGATGCCCAGCACCCGGCTCAGGTGGCGGCCGATGACGCTGTGGGGATCCTCATAGCCGTAGCGCGTCAGATGGGCCCCCAGGCCCACGCCGTAGGCCTCGTCCATGCCCAGATGGATCCTCTTGGAGCGGTAGGGGGCGGTGGCGGCATGGATCATCTGATCCAGCAGCTCATAGGTCTCGTCCAGGTCGGCCAGCAGCACCTCGTCGTTGTCCCGCAGGTGGTGATAGGCGGGCCAGTGGAGGATGCGCTTCAGGTGCCCCAGGGTCTGGATGCAGGGGCACAGCTCAATGCCGAAGAGACTGGCGTAGTCGTCCAGCGCCTTCAGCTCGTCATAGGTATAGCGGCCCCGCTTGTAGCCGAAGAAGGGCTGGCCGGGGACCTCGTAGGTGTCCTCGGTGTACATCATGCCCAGGTTCAGGCCCATCAGCGCCATCTTGCGGAAGAAGAACCGCAGGGCCTGGGGCTTGAGCACCGCATTGCGGGAGCAGTCGAACATGATGCCGGAGGACTGGAAGCGGGCCTTCTCGCGGATGGAGCAGGCCGTCAGGGGCAGGGGGATCAGGCTCACCGCCCGGTAAAACTGGATGGGCGCGGCCCAGGTCAGGGTGACGCTTTTTCCGTCGCTCTCCACCGCCAGCTCGTCGCCGGGGACGCAGGTGACGTCGATGCCCGCCCCGCCCAGCTCAATGCCCAGGTCCTCACGCAGCTCCGAAAGCGCCTCCTCCCAGTGCTCCGGGGGAGTTCCGAGAATATGCAGTACAGGTTTCATACGCTGAACGCTCCTTGTCTGTAAGTGCGGGAACGGCTGTTCCCGCACCTATTATCCACAAAACCGGGGGTACATGGAAGTCTAAAAAGGGTACATTTTCAAGAATCAGCGCTTCCCACAAATTTTTAAAGCGCAGTATGTATAAAATGCACAATAAAAAAGACGAGAATGAAAAATATGTCGTAAAATTTTCACAGAGAGGTTTCCGTTTTATACTATCTTTTTCCTTTTCGATACTATACAATTTGGTGAAAATTGCTATAATGTTAATAAACCACCGCTCCCTCGCTGCCCCCTTTGGGGGTGGTGCTCCGCGCAGCGAATCAAGATAGTAATGATTGCCGGTGGCAATCATACCTCTGTTTCGTGCCGCGCAGCGGCAAAGGGGGTTTCGTCGGTAGCTTTGAGCTGTTCCCATTCATCGAACCACACCCCCTCAGTCAGGCCGTTCGGCCTGCCAGCTCCCCCATCGGGGAGCCGAGGCCCTTGCTGCCCCCTTTGGGGGAAGTGCCGCGTTAGCGGCAAAGGGGGTGTAGTTGGTATTTTTGAGCTGGTGCCATTCATCGGACGGCACCCCCTCAGTCTCGCTAACGCTCGACAGCTCCCCCATCGGGGAGCCAAGGGCGCTTTGGAGCGGGGGAGCCAAGAATACAAATCTTACGAAAACGGGAGGATGACATTTGAAGACATTGACCAAAAAACAGCAGGCGTCCCCCCGGTTGGATGGGAAGGGGCGGCGGAGATGGACCAAGGACGACAGCGAGCTGACGCTGCTGGCGATCCCCACCTTTGTGTGGTACGTCCTGTTCTGCTATCTGCCCATGTTCGGCATCGTGCTGGCCTTCAAGAATTACAAGATCGTGGACGCCACCAAGAGCTTCTTCTATAACCTGATGCACAGCGAATGGGTGGGCCTGAAGAATTTCAGGTATTTCCTGAATTTGCGGGATTTCCCCCGGATCCTGCGCAATACCCTGCTGTATAACATCGTCTTTATCGTGCTGGATATCGTCCTGCCTGTGGGCGCGGCGATCATGATCGGCAATATCTATTCTAGGCGCAAGTCCAAGACCTATCAGACCCTGATGTTCATGCCCCACTTCATGAGCTGGGTGGTGGTCAGCTACTTTGTGTACGCCTTCCTGGTGGCGGACAAGGGTCTGCTCAATTCCGTCATCCGCGCCTTCGGCGGCAAGAATATCAACTGGTACTTTGAGCCGAAATACTGGCCCTTCATCCTGACCTTCATGCACATCTGGAAGGTGCTGGGTTACAGCATGGTGGTCTACCTCGCCTCCATCACCGGCATCGATTCCACCTTGTATGAGGCTGCGGTGCTGGACGGCGCGTCCAAGGCCCAGCAGGCCAGATACATCACCCTGCCCTCCCTGCGGCCCATCATCATTATGATGTTCATCATGTCCGTGGGCCGCATTTTCTCTTCGGACTTCGGCCTGTTCTACCAGGTCACCCGGGGCGCGGGCCAGCCCCTGACCCCCATGGTGGCCACCTTCGACGTGAAGATTTTCCAGATGGTCACCACCTCCGTCAAGCTGGGTCAGAACGCGGCGGCCTCCATGTTCCAGGCCATCATCGGCTGCGTCACCATCCTGGCGGCCAACGCCATTGTCCGCAGGGTGGACAAGAGCAGCGCGCTGATTTGACGGGAGGGATCTGCTGTGAAGAATCAAGCCCATAAGAAAAAGCGGCATCAGGTGGTCACCAACGACAACATGACCCGCCTGAACCGCATCAAGCCCGCCACCAACGTGATCTTCAACCTGATCTTTGCCCTGCTGGCGCTGATCTGCATCCTGCCCATCTTCTATATTTTCCTGATCTCCATCACCAGGGAGAACGTCATCCGCACCCAGGGCTACCAGTTCTTCGTCACCGCCGATACCGTTTCGGCGGAGGCCTACAAGTACCTGTGGACCCAGCGGGCCACCATCCTCAATTCCCTGTGGATCTCCGTGGAGGTCACCGCCGTCGGCACCGTGCTGGGCGTGGCCCTGACCTGCCTGATGGGCTACGTGCTCTCCCGGCCGGAATACCGGCTGAACCGCTTCCTGACCATCGTGGTGTTCATCCCCATGGTGTTCGGCGGCGGCCTGGCGGCCTCCTACGTGGTCAATACCCAGATCCTGAGGCTCCAGGATACCATCTGGGCGCTGATCCTGCCCCTGGCGGTGTCCAGCTTCAATGTGACCATCGCCCGCACCTTCTTCCGCACCACCGTGCCGGACTCCATCATCGAGTCCGCCCGGATCGACGGCGCGTCCCAGCCCACCATTTTCTTCCGCATCGTGCTGCCCATCTCCAAGCCGGTGCTGGCCACCATCGGCCTGTTCCTGGCCTTTGGCTACTGGAACGACTGGTATCAGTCCATGCTCTATATCAAGAGCGACCATCTCCAGTCCCTCCAGGCCATGCTGAACTCCATGCAGAAGGACCTGGAATTCCTCACCAAGAACCCCACCGCGGGCCTGTCCCAGTCGGACATGATCCGCCAGATGCCCCAGGAATCCGTCCGCATGGCCATCGCCTTCGTGGTGGCGGTGCCCATCGCCTGCATCTACCCGTTTTTCCAGAAATACTTCATCTCCGGCCTCACCATCGGCGCTGTGAAGGGCTGACCCATTGCCTCCCCTGAAAGGGGAGGTGGCGCGCATCGCGCGCCGGAGGGGTCAGCCGCAGTACGCAGAATACCATCTGGAATGTACCAAGGCGAATTCGTACAATCCCTTGCTGCCCCTTTTGGGGGTGGTGCTCCGCGCAGCGAATCAAGATAGCAATGATTGCCGGTGGCAATCATACCTCTGTTTCGTGCCGCGCAGCGGCAAAGGGGGTGACGTTGGTATTTTTGAGCTGTTACCATTCATCGAACCACACCCCCTCAGTCAGCCCTACGGGCTGCCAGCTCCCCCATCGGGGAGCCAAGAACGCCATGGACGGGGGCACCAAGATATATCCGTATTGACGCGGCCTGGGCCGCTCAAGAATAGGGGGGCGTTGTGCCCTTCCCAATCAAAAAACTAGGAGGAACACCAATGAAGAAGATTCTCGCTATGCTCCTGGCAGTCGCCATGATTGCCACCCTGTTCGTCGGGATCGCTCCCGCCGCCAAGGCTGACGACGTGGTCACCCTGAAGTGGGTCACCGTCGGCTCCGGCATGCCCGCCAACTACGACGCCTGGAAAGACAACCTGAATGCTTACCTGGCTGAGAAGATCGGCGTCAACCTGGAAGTGGAAGTCATCGGCTGGGGCGACTGGGATACCCGCCGCAACATGATCGTCTCCACCAACGAGCCCTACGACATCATGTTCACCAACAACGGCACCTTCTACAACGACGTGACCGTCGGCGCTTTCGCTGACATCGGCGGCATCGTGGAGACCGCCGCTCCCGAGCTGTTCCAGTTCATCCCTGAGTCCTACTGGGATGCCTGCAAGATCGGCGGCAAGCTGTACGGCGTGCCCACCTACAAGGATTCCTCCGCGACCCATTACTTTGTGTATGACCTGGCCAAGGTCGAGGCCACCGGCCTGGATTACGCCTCCGCTCACACCATGAACGAGGTCACCCCCATCCTGAAGGCCATGTACGAGGCCGAGCAGTCCGCCGTGTTCATCCTGAACAAGGGCGGCCTGGATGCCATCTACGGCAGACAGTATGACGATATCTCCGCCGGCCTGCCCGCCATCGGTGTTTCCTATGCCAACGGCAAGGCCGAGGTCGTCTCCGTGTTCGAGCAGGAAGACGTCCTGGAAGACCTGAAGACCCTGCACGAGTGGTATGAGGCCGGCTACGTCAACGCCGACGCCGCCACCCTGGCCGAGGCTCCCAGCTACCGTCCCTGCTTCGTGGCTCAGGGCTGGCCCGCGGCCGCCAAGACCACCTGGGGTCCCAACATGGGTGTTGGCGATCAGTGCGTCGCCATCCAGTGGGGCAACACCGTCCTGTCCAACGCTACCGTTCAGGGCTCCATGAACTGCATCTCCGCCGCCTGCAAGAATCCTGAGAAGGCTTTGCAGCTGCTGCAGCTGGTCAACACCGATTCCAAGGTCCGTGACGCGCTGTACTATGGCCTGGAGGGCGACAACTTTGAGTACACCGCCGACGGCCGCGTGCACAAGCTGAACACCGACTGGACCATGGCCGGCTACACCCAGGGCACCTTCTTCCAGGTCACCCAGACCGACGATGTGGACTTCAACCAGTGGGACGAAGTGAAGGCTCTGAACGAGCAAGCCGTTGCCTCCCCCATCCTGGGCTTCTCCCTGGACAGTGAACCCATCGCCGACGACCTGGCCGCCTGCATCGCCATCTATGCCGAGTACCGTCCCATCCTGATGACCGGCACCCAGGATCCCACCGAGACCGTCGCCACCATGCTGGACGCCATGCGTGATTCCGGCCTGGACGACATCATCACCGAGATCCAGAGCCAGATCGACGCTTGGGTCGCTGGCTAAGCAAGCAATCACATTCCATCTCCCCAACACCCGCGGGGTCGGTGCAGCCGCACCGACCCCCGCCTTTTTTACCCTCCCCTGAAAGGTTTAGCGGGTGTAGCCGTCCTCGACGGCGTACAGCCGCTTAATGCAAAGCTGAGGCGGCGCATCGCGCCGGAGGGGTTTCCGGCGGTACGCAGAATACCATTTAGAATGCACCAAGGCGAATTCGTACAATCCCTTGCTGCCCCCCTTGGGGGAAGTGCCGCGCAGCGGCAAAGGGGGTGACGTTGGTATTTTTGAGCTGTTACCATTCATCGAACCACACCCCCTCAGTCAGCCCTGCGGGCTGCCAGCTCCCCCATCGGGGAGCCGAGTCTAGCCTCCCCTGAAAGGGGAGGTGGCGCGCATCGCGCGCCGGAGGGGTCAGCCGCGGTACGCAGAATACCATGTAGAATGCACCAAGGCGAATTCGTAGAGGCTCTTGCTGCCCCCTTTGGGGGTGGTGCTCCGCGCAGCGAATCAAGATAACAATGATTGCCGGTGGCAATCATACCTCTGTTTCGTGCCGTGAAGCGGCAAAGGGGGTGTCGTTGATAACTCTGAGCTGTAACCATTCAACGAACCACACCCCCTCAGTCAGGCCATTCGGCCTGCCAGCTCCCCCATCGGGGAGCCAAGGAGACGCTGCGAATTCGCCCAAAATTTCATAAAACCGCAGGTACCTACCGCGAAACCCCTCAGTCAGCCCTTACGGGCTGCCAGCTCCCCTTTCAGGGGCGCTTTGGACGTACCGTTCCTTCATTTGGGGCGCTGAGAGTGCGCTGCCCGCCAAAGGGCTTGCTTTTGCATCCCCGCAATGGTACAATCACAAAAAACAGACAGCGAGGAAATGTCTATGTATTTTATCGATCAGAGAATTCAGGTCATCTGCAATCAGCTGGGGAATTTCCGCTTCCGGGAGTGCGTCAACCTGCCGGACTGGGAATATAAGAAAGGCCAGTTCTTCCGCCCGGAGGAGGCGGACCGGGCCGCGCCGCCCTGGGAACGGTTCGACTGCCAGAGCATGCGCTGGTATGCCGACTACGCCGGGACCGACCAGTTCGAGGGGAAATTCCAGGGCCAGCACACGGATTTCCACGGCATCCCCGGCTCCCACTACTGGTTCCGCAGCCAGATCGTCATCCCGGAGCGCTTCGACGGGAAGTCCGTGTGGCTGCGCATCCACACCCAGATCGAGGAATGGGATGACGGCAAGAACCCCCAGTTCCTGGTGTTCGTCAACGGCCAGGTGGTCCAGGGCGCGGACATGAACCACCGGGAGGTGCTGCTCAGCCGGTGCGCCAAGGGCGGCGAGGCCCTGGACATCGATATCCAGGCCTATACCGGCACCCTGCACCGGGAGTTTGCCTTCCTGGCTGACCTGTACGTGCTGGATGAGGAGATCAACCACCTCTACTATGACCTGCTGGTGCCCCTTCAGGCCTTCCCCCGGATGGAGCGCGACAGCAAGCTCCGCCTGGATATCCAGACCGTGCTCAACGACACCATCAACCTGCTGGACCTGCGCCAGCCCTATTCCCCGGAATTCTTCGCCTCCATCCGCCGGGCCCAGGCCCACATCACCCATGAGCTGTATGAAAAAATGGGCGGCTGGGACGAGGTGATCGCCACCTGCATCGGCCACACCCACATCGACGTGGCCTGGTGGTGGACCGTGGCCCAGACCCGGGAGAAGGTGGTGCGCTCCTTCGCCACCGTGCTCAAGCTCATGGAGGAGTACCCCAGCTACAAATTCATGTCCAGCCAGCCGGTGCTGTATTATTTCCTGAAGCAGCGCTACCCGGAGCTGTTTGAGAAGATCAGGCAGCGGGTGGCCGAGGGCCGCTGGGAGACGGAGGGCGGCATGTGGCTGGAGGCGGACTGCAACCTGACCTCCGGCGAATCCCTGGTGCGCCAGTTCCTCCACGGCAAGCGCTTCTTCCGGGAGGAGTTCGGCCAGGACAATAAGATCCTCTGGCTGCCCGACGTGTTCGGCTACTCCGGCGCGCTGCCCCAGATCATGAAAAAATCCGGCGTGGACTACTTTATGACCACCAAGCTGGCCTGGAACCAGATCAACCGCATCCCCAACGACACCTTCATCTGGCGGGGCATCGACGGCAGCGAGGTGCTCACCCACCTGATCACCACCCTGGGTGTGGGCCAGGACCCCAGGCAGAGCTTCTTCACCACCTACAACGGCATGCTCCACCCCGACGCCATCATGGGCGGCTGGGAGCGCTACCAGAACAAGGAGATCAACAACGACATCCTCATCTCCTATGGCTACGGCGACGGCGGCGGCGGCCCCACCCGGCAGATGCTGGAGACCTCCCAGCGCATGGAGCAGGGCATCCGGGGCATCCCCAAGGTCCGGCAGGAGACGGCCCGCACCTATTTTGACCAGCTGAGCCGGCGGGTCATGGGAAACCGCCGCCTGGAGACCTGGGAGGGCGAATTCTATTTCGAGTATCACCGGGGCACTTATACCTCCATGGCCCGGAACAAGCGGGGCAACCGCAAGAGCGAGCTGGCCATGATGGACCTGGAGCTGCTGGGCGTGCTGGCCGGGGACTACCCCGCCCAGGAGGACACCCGGCTGTGGCGGGACATCATCCTGCTCAACCAGTTCCACGACATCCTGCCCGGCAGCTCCATCGCCGAGGTCTACGAGGTGACCAAGCAGGAGTACGAGGAGCTGCACCGGGAGGTATCCGGCCTGATCCGGGACCGGCTGGAGAAGCTGGCCGGGCCGGGCGAGGGTGTCACCGTGTTCAATACCCTGGGCTTTGACCGCGGCGACGTGGTCTGCCTGGGCGAGCTGGAGGCCGAGGCCCTGGAGGACGCCGCCGGGAACCGCTATGCCGTCCAGCAGACGGCGCAGGGCGCGGTGGCCTATCTGGAGCGCCTGCCCTCCAAGGGCTATGTGACCCTGCGGGCATCCAGTGCCGCCGCGGCCCCCTCTCCCTTCCTCCGCCGGGATGAGCGTCACCTGGAAACCCCCTATTATTCCGTCGCATTCGACGAAAACGGACGCCTTTCCTCCCTTTTTGACAAGGAATACGACCGGGAGCTGCTGCGGCCGGGCCGGACCGGCAACCGGCTGCGGGTTTACGAGGACAAGCCCATCTACTATGACAACTGGGACATCGACCGCTACTACACGGAAAAGTCCTATGATGTGGATCATCCGGTGTCCATGACCTGGACCGAGGACGGCCCGGTGCGCGCCACCCTGGCGCTGCGCTACGAGTTCTGCGGCTGCGCCATTCACCAGAATATCCGCTTCTACGCGAACACCCGGCGCATCGACTTCGAGTCCACCGTGGACTGGAAGCTCCACCAGCACCTGCTGAAGGCGGAGTTCCCCCTGGACATCCACACCGACGAGGCCACCTTTGAGATTCAGTTCGGCAACGTCACCCGGAAGGTCCATTCCAACACCAGCTGGGACAAGGCCCGCTTTGAAAGCTGCGCCCAGAAGTGGATGGATTACTCCGAGGGCAATTACGGTGTCAGCCTGCTCAACGACTGCAAGTACGGCCACAGCGTCCTGGACGGCGTGGTGGGCCTGACCCTCATCAAGAGCGGCGTGGAGCCCAACCCCAACACCGACGTGGAGCTGCACACCTTCACCTACGCCCTGTACCCCCACGGCGGCACCTGGAAGCAGGCCCATACCGTGCAGGAGAGCTACAAGCTCAACCAGCCGGCCTACGTCCTGCCCGCCGGCACCCCCGGCGCGGCGTACAGCTTCGCCCGGGTGGACAAGGACAACGTGATCTTGGAGACCGTCAAGCAGGCGGAAAACGGCGAGGGCACCGTCCTGCGCCTCTACGAATGCCAGAACGCCCGCACCAGATTCACCCTCACCGTCCCCGCCCACACCCAAAGGGCCTACGTCACCAACCTCCTGGAAGAGATCCAGGAAGAACTCCCCATCCGGAATGGCCGGATCACCCACACCATCCACCCCTACGAGATCCTCACCCTCCTGATCCAGTAAATTAACCTCCCCTGAAAGGGGAGGCGGCGCATCGCGCCGGGGGGTCAGCCGCGGTACGCAGAATACCATTTTGGAAAAACCAAGGCGAATTCGTACAGGCCCTCGCTGCCCCCCTTGGGGGTGGTGCTCCGCGCAGCGAATCAAGATAGTAATGATTGCCGGTGGCAAT
>OLHA01001868.1_pt1 | contig 10678 bp, 11 predicted proteins | sample 1605961 | NCBI WGS metagenome assembly OLHA01 (sample SAMN03283288) | human gut metagenome | biome: human-associated habitat; material: feces | host: Homo sapiens | place: Peru | collected 2012
AGCTAAATCCGACCGGTCAAAACCGACACGGGTTCAAGTCCCGTCAGCCTAACGCGTCCAGTAAGCGGACGCCCCGCTCGGCAGAACAAGTCCCGAATCGGTAACGGGGAGGCCTATTTCGTCCGCCGACACTTTTCCGCCGTGCTGCGGTACGATAAGCGAACCGAGAATGTAACTCATAACAGACGGCGAAAGTCCCGTTGTATAGGAGTTAATGAGGAATAACAGAGCATCGTCGCTTAAAAGCTTTGCGCAAAGCCCGCAAAGCGAATAAACTTCGTTTTCAAGCTTCCATACTTCACCGCCAGGTCCTCTGCCGTATGACGGCGGATCCATAATTATAATGTCGTATCTGTTTCCGCGTCGTATCTCACGTTCGACAAATTTTTTACAGTCATCCACAAGCCAGCGCACGGGTCTGTCGGAGACACCGGAGGATTCGGCATTCTCCTTTGCCCACTGTACCATTCCCTTTGACGCGTCTACATGCGTGACTGTCGCGCCTGCGTTCATCGCGCTTACAGTGGCTCCGCCGGTATAGGCAAACAGATTAAGCATTTTTATGTCGTTCCGATGCGCGTCGGCAATGACGCGGGCTGTCATATCCCAGTTTACCGCCTGTTCGGGGAAAATACCCGTGTGCTTAAAGCCCATGGGTTTTATGTTGAATTTCAGTTCCGAATAGCCGATTTGCCACACGTCGGGCAGTTTTTTATAAACATCCCAGCTGCCGCCGCCGGAAGACGAACGGATATAGCGCGCATCGGCATTATACCACAGTCCGTTTGTTTTGGGTGTTGACCAGATGACCTGCGGGTCGGGACGGATCAAAATATACTTTCCCCATCTTTCGAGGCGTTCACCTTCGGAGCAGTCGATAAGCTCATAGTCTTTCCAATTGTCGGATACTCTCATTAAATAAGCCTTTCTCTTACAACTTCCGATATCTGCGTTGCAAGACGATCTATCTGTTTTTCGTTTTTGCCTTCAATCATGACACGCACAAGCGGTTCCGTACCGGATGCTCTGACAAGAACACGACCCGTGCTGCCAAGCTCCTTTTCGGCTTCTTCAATTGCGATTTTAATATCCTTGTCTTCAAACAGACGCAGCTTGCCGAGTGACGATACGCGGACGTTCTTGAGCACCTGAGGGAATATCTCTATCTCGGAGGCAAGCTCACGCAAACTCTTTCCCGTGGTTCTTATAACATTAAGAAGCTGAACGGCAGTCAGCTGACCGTCGCCTGTTGTGGCATAATCAAGGAAAATAACGTGTCCCGACTGTTCACCGCCGATATGGAAACCGCCTTCAAGCATTCTCTCAAGAACATATCTGTCGCCGACCTTTGTTTTTTCGCAGTTGATGCCGTATTTTTTACAAAACTCAAAAAGTCCCATGTTGCTCATAACAGTTGCAACAAGTGTGTTTGCATTTAGAGTGTTGCTCTCTTTCATTGACTTTGCGCATATAGCCATTATCTTATCACCGTCGACAAGCTCTCCGCGGTCATCCGCACAAAGGAGTCTGTCGGCATCGCCGTCGAAAGCAAAACCGAGGTCAAATCCGTTTTCGGCAACATATTTCTGCAGACCCTCAATATGCGTCGAGCCGCAGTTTTTATTGATATTCTCGCCGTCGGGACGGCAGTTTATTACGGTACACTCACAGCCGAGCCGTCTGAAAAGCTCATTTGCGGTTTCCGATGCCGACCCGTTTGCACAGTCTATCGCTATCCTTGTACCGTAGAAATGAGCGACGGCAGTATTTTCGATATGCTTAATATAATCCTTTACGGCGTTTTTACCGGAGGTTATCGAACCTACGTCGCCTCCCACCTTCAGAGGCGGAGGCATTATCTCGTCGAGAATAATTGCCTCTATCTCCTCCTCCATCGCGTCGGGGAGCTTATATCCGTTCGAACGGAATATTTTAATTCCGTTATATTCGCAGGGGTTGTGTGAAGCCGAGATCATAACGCCGGCATCATAGGAGTACTCTTTCACGAGAAATGCAACAGCGGGAGTGGGGACAACACCGAGAAGCAGCACGTCACATCCAACGGAACAAAGACCGGCGGCAATCGCACTCGAAAGCATATCAGCCGATTTTCTTGTATCGGTGCCTATCAGAACCTTCAGTTTTTTTTCTTCTCGTCCTTTGGAAAGAACCATCGCCGCGGCACGGCCTATTTTCATGGCAAGCTCACAGCTTATCTCCGTGTTCGCGATTCCTCTTGCTCCGTCCGTTCCAAACAGTCTGCCCATAAAAAATCATCCTTTCAAATTCGTTTTCATGACTGCCCTGCGGGCAATCCGAGGTGTACGCGCGCCGCATCCGTGACCGTGCGTCCGCGCGGAGTTCTTGCCAAAAAACCTATCTGCATAAGATAAGGCTCATAAACATCTTCAATTGTAACGGATTCTTCGCCTACCGCCGCGGCAACCGTTTCAAGACCGACGGGACCGCCGTTATAGTTTTTTATCATTGTCATAAGAATACGTCTGTCGATGCCGTCAAGTCCCAGTTCGTCTATTCCCATACGACGTAATGCGATTTGTGCGTCATCAAGCGTTATCACGCCGCTGCCGACAACCTGTGCAAAATCGCGCGCGCGCCGCAGAAGACGGTTTGCTATTCGCGGCGTACCGCGTGAACGGGACGCTATTTCAACAGCACCCTCGTCATCGACGTCTATTCCAAGTATACGCGCACTGCGTGTAACTATGAGAGCCAGTTCCTCTGGAGTATACAGTTCCAAACGCAGTATAACACCGAAACGGTCGCGCAGCGGTGCGCTTAAGCTTCCCGCACGTGTTGTTGCAGCAACAAGAGTAAACGGCTGAAGGTCGAGACGTATCGAGCGCGCCGAAGGACCTTTGCCTATTATGATATCTATCATCCTGTCTTCCATCGCCGGATAAAGCACTTCCTCCACACTGCGTGAAAGACGGTGTATTTCATCTATAAACAAAACATCGCCGGCATTCAAATTAGTCAGGAGCGCTGCAAGGTCGCCCGGTTTTTCGATAGCGGGACCCGATGTAGTATGAAGCGTTGTGCCCATTGTGTTTGCGATTATTCCCGCAAGCGTGGTCTTGCCGAGCCCCGGAGGGCCGTAAAGCAAAACATGATCGAGAGGCTCGTTTCTTTTCAGCGCCGCCTCCATATACACACTTAGGTTTTCCTTGACCTGATTCTGCCCTATGTAATCGTCCATCGTTTTCGGACGCAGGGAAACATCAATATCGCCGTCCGAAGGAGTGTATTCGGGAGCGGTAAGACGCACGTCTTCGTCAAAAGAGTTCACTGAATTGTTAATAGAATTTATCGCCACCCGTTATCACCTCGAAGAAAGCATTTTCAGTCCGTATTTTACAAGTTCCTCGACCGACGCGCCCGAATCGGCACAAGCGAGCGCGGAGGCCGCATCGGAAGGAGAAAAACCGAGTGCGGCGAGAGCGCTGACGGCTTCGGAAATATTCCCCGAAAAAACAGGTGACGATCCGACGTTTTTCGCGGACATTCTTTCCGGCACGGCTTTTGCAACCTTGTCCTTCAGTTCAAGGACGATTCTCTGGGCGATCTTCGCGCCGACATTCTGCGCTGCTTTCAGTGCTTTAACGTCACCGGACGCAATACACAGCGCGAGTGACTGCGGAGTGAGCACCGAAAGAATTGAAACGGCGGCTTTGGGTCCGACACCGGAAACACCTATAAGCATCTTAAAAAAGTCAAGTTCGGCTTCATCCGCAAAACCGAAAAGCTCCATTGCGTCCTCTCTGACGGAAAGGTATGTGTAGAGCTTCGCCGTTTCGCCGAGTGAGCCTATCTGTTTTTGCGTGTTTAGGCTTACCGTACAGGCAAACGCGACACCGCCGCATTCAATAGCGACAGAGTTGGGTACAGCATTTACGATTTTTCCGGTAAGACTGTAAAACATTAAATAAACCTCCGCATTTTTTTGTTAGATTTTTTTCAGAGCCGACGCAAGTCCCATAATTCCGGAAGCGCTGCAGTGTGCATGACATATTGCCATTGCCAATGCGTCGGCGGTATCGTCGGGCTTCGGCACGGCGCTCAATCCCAACAGCTGACGCGTCATCTCCTGCACCTGTTTTTTTTCGGCTCTCCCGTATCCCACAACGCTTTGCTTTACCTGAAGCGGCGTATATTCATAGATTTGGGCTCCCGTTTTTTTTGCAGCAAGGAGAATAACTCCTCTTGCCTGCGCAACATCGATTGCCGTCTTCTGATTTGTGTTAAAAAACAGCTTTTCTATCGACATAACATCAGGTTTATATTTGTCAAACAAAAATATGAGATCGTCGTAAATATCCTTTAATCTTTCTGGAAAGTTTTTTCCGGCGTCGGTCGTTATCGCCCCGAAATCAAGAACGCCGAATCGTTTATTTTCATATTTTAAAACACCGAAACCGACGATCGCATAACCGGGGTCAACTCCCAAAATAATCATACGGCACCTCGCTGAAAACTTTCAAATCAGTATACCATATTATTATTTTTTTATCAACTGCTTTCTTAACGCAATTTCCGAAAAATCTTTTTTATCGAGAAAATTTACACGTTTGTAATAAAAATCCGTATCGGAATATATTGAAAATGTCGCTTTGCTGTGTTAGAATACAGTAAAGAGGTGATCAAATGTCCGAAAATGTAATGGTCTTCATATGGCTCGGTCTGACCGTGTTGTTTGCGGTCATTGAGATCATCACCGTTCAACTGACAACGGTGTGGTTCGCGACAGGTGCATTTGCGGCGATGCTTCTCGCAATATGCGGAGTAAAAAGCCTTGCAGTTCAGATCCCCGTTTTTATTGTTGTATCCGCCGCGGCGCTTATAATAACAAGACCGCTTGTAAAAAAATTTATAAACAGAAAAATCCAGCCGACAAATGCCGACATGGCTATAGGCAAAACCGCGATAGTTACGGTTCCGGTAAACAATGAGGACGGTACGGGTGAAGTGAAGCTCAACGGCACGGTTTGGACGGCACGTTCCGAGAACGGCATTGTTATCGGTAACGGAAAAAGGGTAAAAGTCCTTCGCATTGAAGGCGTTAAACTGATAGTTGAGGAAATATAACAGGAGGTTTTTTATTATGCATCCCGCAATCATTGTTTCAGCCGCGGTCATCTTGCTGCTTATTGTAGTGATAATCGTAAACATCAAAATAGTACCGCAGTCGAAAGCATATGTAATTGAGCGTCTCGGCGCTTATTCCACCACATGGCAGACCGGTCTGCACGTGAAAATTCCGGTTGTGGAGCGTGTAGCCAAAATCGTATCGCTGAAGGAACAGGTGGCAGACTTTCCGCCGCAGCCTGTTATCACAAAAGACAATGTTACGATGCAGATCGACACGGTTGTTTTTTATCAGATAACCGACCCGAAGCTTTATACGTACGGTGTCGAAAGCCCTATTGCCGCAATCGAAAACCTTACGGCAACAACACTTAGAAATATAATAGGTGACATGGAGCTTGACCACACTCTTACCTCCCGTGACACGATAAACGCGCAGATAAGAGTCATTCTTGACGAAGCTACCGATCCGTGGGGCATCAAGGTCAACCGTGTTGAACTTAAAAACATCTTCCCCCCGCGTGAAATTCAGGACGCAATGGAAAAACAGATGAAAGCCGAGCGTGAACGCCGTGAAGCCATTCTTCGCGCCGAAGGCGAAAAAGCATCGGCCATTCTTGTTGCGCAGGGTGAAAAAGAGTCAAAAATACTCACCGCAGAGGGCGAAAAAGCGTCGGCGATTCTTCGCGCAGAAGCTGTCAAGGAGTCAAAAATGCGTGAGGCGGAAGGCGAAGCGCAGGCAATTCTGTCCGTGCAGCAGGCAACGGCAAAGGCTATTGAGCTTTTAAACGCAGCCAATCCGTCACAGGCTGTTTTGACAATAAAATCTCTCGATGCGTTTGCAAAAGCAGCCGACGGCAAAGCAACGAAAATTATTATTCCGTCCGAAATCCAAGGCATTGCCGGACTTGCCTCATCACTTAAAAATATTATTTCCGAACAAAACTGATTCCGAAAATTATTACAGACTTAACAAAAACTCTGCCTTTTTCTTTAAAGGCGGAGCTTTTTATTTACATGCAAAAATTAAGGTGGTAAAATTGTGATGTTTAAATAAAAAACGGAGGAAAATTTATGAACACCGATAAACTGAAATTCGATAGTGCCGGAAAATTCCGAATTCTTTGCATATCCGACATACATGCGGGCGTCGGATATAACAAAAAGCTCACATCGGTCTATCTGACGACGCTTCTTAACAAAACCTCTCCGAACCTTGTTTTGATGCTCGGAGACATTGCGGGTCCGGGTGTAATACACATTGAAACCGCCGCTCAGCTTAAAGAGATGCTGACGGAACTTACCGCACCGTTAACCAAAAGAAACATTCCGTGGGCGCATGTTTTCGGAAATCACGATGACAATTTCGGTGTTCCGAATGAAAAAGCACAGACCGTGTATGAAGAATTTCCGCTGTGCCTTTCAAAAGCGGGACCGAAAGAGCTTTACGGCGCGGGAAACTACACACTGACGCTCTACGGACACGACGGTCAAACGCCCCGGTTCAATATCTATGCCTTTGATTCGCACGGCTCCGGACACGGTTTGGAAGAAACATACAAAATGAATACATACAATCCTTTTGTTTTTGACGGTGCCGATATGTGTGACCGCGGAATTGACGTTTCACAGGTAATGTGGTACTACGGTGAATCAATGCGTCTTGAAAAAGAACAGGGCAGGGTTTGTCCTGCGCTTGCGGTAATGCATATTCCCATCACGGAGATGGGACTCGCTTCTCTCTCCCCGGAAAAATATGATTTAAATGGCGTGTTTGAAGAAAAAGTAAGCTGTCAGGCATTAAACAGCGGATTGTTTCGAGCCGGAATCGAGCGCGGTGATATAAAGCACTATTGCTTCGGTCACGATCACAACAATAATTTTTCGGTAAAATATTGCGGCATCACACTTTCGTACGACGGATATTTAAGCTGTCACGCCTGCCATAAGGCAAAACAGCTCGGCGGCAGACTTTATGAGCTTACCGAAAATTTTGACGGAAGCGTTTCAATAAAAACGGAGTTTACGGGCGCTTCACCTCTTGCACGCTGACAAAAAACAATTCGCTTCATACTTCTGCAAAAAAAACGGGACAAAAAACTTGATATTTTTACGGTTTGAAAACGCTTTATCGCGCTAAATAAGTCTTCCCTTATTCAGCATCCTGAAACGGAGCGGTGTCAAGCCGTATTTTTCTTTAAATTTACGGTGAAAGTAACTTGTATTGTCAAAGCCGCAGTCATAACAGATTTCCAGAATGCTCATACTTGAGTTTTTAAGCATATTGGCAGCGTAATTCAAACGCAAATCATTTATGTATTCAGTTACTGTAACGCCGTAGTATTTTTTCATGCATCGCGACAAATGTTCCTGCGTACAGCCCGACATCTCGGTCATTTTTGTTATACCCTCCGCGAAATTGTCCTTTGAATGCATTTTCATGCAAACCATTTCGAGCCAATGAGGAATATCGGAGTGAGGAGAATACATCTCCTCCGAAAAATAGGAAGCCATTATTTCCGCAAGAAACACCCGCATGCGGAATTTATATTTACTGTTGCTGTTCAGTCTCAAAGTGTTTATCTGCTGAAATTTCTTGAAAAGCTCTTCTTTTTCGCTCTGTGAAAGAATTGATATCGGAGGATTCTTCTCACGTAAAATACGTTCGGCATTGAATCCGGGGCCGAAAAAATGTATAAGCTCATTCATGTTCTCTTTTGAAAAAGCAAGATTAAGAAACCGGCAGTTTTGCTTGCAGACGTAAAAATGCACATCACCCGGACGGATAAAAACAAGATATCCCTCGTCGAGATTCTGTTCGATATCATTTACCTGATGAACCGTCTTTCCCTCGATCATCAGAAAGATTTCAAAATAGTCATGCCAGTGCTTAACGAACGGTTCCGTCTCGCTGTAAACGTACCGCAAAGTAAAACCCGTGTCACCGTTGACATAGTCTTTTTCATGGTTATATTCCGTAGTAATCACCTCCGTATCAATATTGTACACCTTTTAGTCATCACAATGCAAGTTTTTTTTTGAACGCCGCGCTATAATGAATGTATAAAAGGAGACGGAGGGATAGAAATGCAGGAATTAAATCCTGAAAAAATTGTTTCTTTTGCACACAGAGCCGGATTCATAAACGGCAGCACATACAGTGATACGGTCATGTTCGGCACCGATAACTTTGCAATTGCAAAAATCAGCACAGAAACCCCTTTATCATATGAAGTCAAAACAGGTCATGATGAGGTTGTTGAATTTCTCATACCGAACACGTCGATTCCGTACCTTTCGGGTGACGGTGCCGTGTACTACAGCGAGGTTAACACCGTTTACAATGTTTCCCCGGCCCGTCCTTTTAACATCCAGCACAAACCCTCGGGAACATCTTTTACCGATATTGTTATTCACCGCAGTCTTTTTGACGAAGTTCTCAAATCAAAAAAAATCGAATGTGCTTCACTTGTTTCTCCATTCTATGCGTCCGCATCCCTTTCAGCTTTTATTGAACTGTTTATGAGCGAATACGGAAAAGAAAACCGTGATGACGAAAATGTTCTTATTCCGTTAAGCCGTATTATTGTGGCGGGAATAATTGATTCCGCAGCGCAAAACAATGCCTCCGAAGAACATACTGCATCTTATTTCAAGGGAATAAGAATTGCAACGGAGTATATAAACGCTAATTTCGACAAGCAGCTTTCGATTGAAGATCTTGCGGATGTTTGCGGACTTTCGTACAGTTATTTTTCAAATTGCTTTAAGCGCACATTCGGTGACACGCCGAAAGGGTATATAACCAATCTGCGCATTAACAAAGCAAAATATTATCTCACCGAAACCGTTTTACCGATTAAAGAGATTTCAACAAAATGCGGATTTTCGCATTTTAACACTTTTACATCTGCTTTCAAAAAATATGTCGGTGTTTCACCGAGAGAATACAGAAACCGAAAAAAATACACGGCGATAACCGCCTGAACCGTTAAGGAGCGCATATGGCATTTATTCGTGATAACTCCGAAGAAAGAACAGGAATACAAATCAGAGCACTGCCCGATGAGCGTACGGATTTCTCGTGTGATTTTGTCATGGCATACGGGCTTGACGAGACAACAGGCGAACGTATAAAGCTTTACAAAAGCATGGGATACGTTGTGCACTTTATGACCGGAATCTCATGGGGAAGCTATACAGATTATCTTGACGGCATATATGACGGAGCCGACCATTGGGATGAGGTTCAAACCGACCGCAACGGCAACCGTATCATGCATAGCGTGAGAGTGCCGTATATGGTTCCGACAATATCGTTTGCCGATTATCTTTCAAACAAATTTCGCGTTATCGTTGACAGCGGAGCGGAAGCGATCCATGTCGAGGAACCCGAATTTTGGGACAGAGCAGGTTATTCCCCCGCTTTCAAACGTGAATATGAGCTTTATTACAGGGAGCCGTGGAAGCCGCAGCACGAAAGCGCCGACGGCAAATATAAATGCTCAAAGCTCAAAGCATATCTTTTCACCCGCACCATTGACAGGGTTGCGTCTTCGATAAAAGAATATGCAAAAAGAAAATACAATAAAAATATCCGCTTTTATGTTCCTACTCATTCACTTATCAACTACACACAATGGAAAATAGTAAGCCCCGAAGGCAAACTTTCCGATATTCCGGCCGTTGACGGCTGCATTGCACAGGTCTGGACGGGAACATCGAGAGAGGAAAACTGGTTTGACGGTGTCAGGAAAGAACGAACATTTGAAACGGCTTACCTTGAATACGGAGTCATGCAGGAGTTAGTCAAGGGCACCGGCAGAAAAATGTGGTTTCTGCATGATCCCATCGAAGACAACCCGATCTTTGACTGGACGGATTACAGAAAAAATTATCTTGCAACGGTAACCGCGTCACTTCTTCATCCCGGTATCAACTCATTTGAAGTTGCACCGTGGCCAAACAGAGTTTTTAACGAAAAACGCCCGAAAGACTCACCTGATGCCGAGTATATTCCCGAAGATTACAAAACGCTCCTGTATAATGTGTTTAACACATTAGGAACATTTGAGTGTGAAGAATCCAAGGGACTTCGCGTCGGCATTCTGACCGGAGACAGTGAGCTTTATCAGAGAGCCTATCCCGACTGCTGTTTCTCGGTACCTCCCGAAGAAAAAACCGGAACGGTCATCCGAGAGGAACAGTCTTTGTTTGACGAATTTACGGAAAAATTATTTAAGGGAAATGACGAAAAGGGCGAAATCATGCTTAAATACATGGCTTCAAACGGTTTTCCCGGATTTTTCTCACTTGCGCTTCCGCTTCTTAAATACGGCATTCCCGTTCGCCCCGTGCTGACCGACAACACACGACGTTTCCCCGGATATCTTGACGATTACGATGTCCTTGTAATGAGTTATGAATTTATGAAACCCGATTACCCCGATATCAACACGAGTATTGCGGAGTGGGTAAGACGCGGCGGCACGCTGTATATCGCCGACAGTTGCGAAGATGTGTTTAACAGCGTCAACAGCTGGTGGACGGGTAAATAAATTCATAACTCATT
>OLHA01001871.1_pt1 | contig 10674 bp, 9 predicted proteins | sample 1605961 | NCBI WGS metagenome assembly OLHA01 (sample SAMN03283288) | human gut metagenome | biome: human-associated habitat; material: feces | host: Homo sapiens | place: Peru | collected 2012
CCCCAAAAAAAAAAGAATCCCACCAAAAAAAATCCGAGTGCTCCCAAAGTCCCCCACCCAAAATCCCCTCAAAAAAAATCCGAGTGCTCCGAGCTGCTCCGAGTGCTCCACAAAATCCCCCACCACCAAAAAAGGCAAAAAAAAAGATTGCCACCCGCCAAGCGGGCAGCAATCATTATATCAAACAATTATTGTCTTTAAATCAGAAAATTTAGGATTATTCCTGGAACTTGAAGTTCTTAACCAATGCACCCATCTCGCCATCCTTAATCATAGCAAGCACATCAGCCTTCTTCAACTTACCCACATATTTGAAATCTTTTTCCTCGCCAGTCTTACCAGCGTTAACAAATTCCACTACAGCAGGGATTTCTGCCTTGTCGAGTTCAAGCATTGGATCGCAGTAAATGTTTTTGTTGTCTTCACCAGAGTAATAGATTTGGTAGTTAGCCGATTCTACACCCTTCACCGCGCGCGCATTTCTTGATTCGAAAGGAACCATCACTTCCACGTTCACCATGTCGCCTTCTTCAGCACCCAAAGTGAATTTTGCTTCACCAAGGCATGGTTTGAAGTTGTCCCATTCACCACCGCTCACACCTCTAATTTTGAGGGTGAATGGCTCTGTTGGGAGAGCTTCAGCAGCATCATCAGCAGTTTGTTCTACAGCGGCAGCAGAATCGCTACCAGCAGCTTTACCGTCACCTTTACCGCAGCTCACTACCATCAATGAGGCAGCAAACGCAAGCATCAAAATAACTTTTTTCATTGTCATTTAGTTTTTAGAAAATGTTTAACAAAAATTTTTAGGGAAAGTAAATAATGGCTTTACAGATTCAATTAAAGTGCTATTCTCACTTCACATATCTACACTATTCATCTATCCTCTAATTATCATTGCAAAAATAGTCATTTTATATTAATCAACAAACAAATACGCCATTTTTTTGTTCATTTTCTCACTTTTCACCACTTCAATCCAGGTCGAATCTGGGTTAAAGCCGTGGTTCCACATTAATAAAAAGAGGAAGAAAGGGGGCTGTAATCAAGATTTTTTGTTAAATTTGTAGGTTAATTGCTAAATTACGCAGATTTCACCCACAAAATATGAACAACGACAACGAGAAGACACCCGAAGAATTGAACGAACAACCACAGGCCACCAACCCTGAGGGCGAAATGAACGATACCCAAGCATCCGACGCTCCGGTGGAAGATGTGCAAGCCGAAGAAGTGACCTCCGACGACGGCACTACTTCTGCCCATTCTTCCTACAAATTGCCCAAAGACAAGAAATTGCAACTCTCTGGCATGTACGAGAATTGGTTTCTCGACTACGCCAGTTATGTGATTTTGGAGCGTGCGGTGCCACACATCGAAGATGGCTTGAAACCTGTGCAACGCCGCATCATGCACGTGATGAAAAAGAGCGACAACGGCCACTACGCTAAGGTGGCTGGTATCGTGGGCGACACCATGCACTATCACCCACACGGCGACGCCTCCATCTATTCGGCTCTGGTGGCTATCGGTCAGAAGGGGCTGCTGGTAGATACGCAAGGTAACTGGGGTAACATTCTCACTGGCGACGGTGCTGCGGCTGGCCGTTACATCGAGGCGCGCCTGTCGGAGTTTGCCCTTGAAGTGGTGTTCGATAATAAGGTCACCGAGTGGACTTGGAGCTACGATGGCACCAACCAGGAGCCTATCACGCTCCCTGCCAAGTTCCCTTTGCTCCTTGCGCAAGGTGCCGAGGGTATTGCCGTGGGCTTGTCGTGTAAAATTCTGCCTCACAATTTCTGCGAAATCATCGATGCGGCTGTCAGTTATCTCCGTGGCGAGGAATTTCACCTCTACCCCGACTTCCCCACTGGCGGCTACATCGACGTGAACAACTATAAGGACGGTGAGCGTGGCGGCAATGTGCGTGTGCGCACCAAGATTGAGAAAATTGACAATAAAACGCTGCTGGTGAAGGACGTGCCTTACGGCAAGACCACTGCCTCTGTGATTGAATCAATCCTGAAAGCGGCCGAAAAGGGTAAAATCAAAATCAAAAAGGTGGAAGACAACACTGCCTCCACAGCCGAAATCATCGTCTCACTCCAGCCTGGCACGTCGAGCGACAAGGCTATCGACGCGCTCTACGCGTTCAGCGACTGCGAAACCAGCATTTCGCCTTGCTGCTGTGTGATTAAGGACGAGAAGCCTCAGTTCCTCAACGTGAGCGAACTGCTGCGCTACAGCGTGGACCGCACCAAGCAAATCCTGAAAGCGGAGTTGGAGTATCAGCGTGCCGACGCTCTCGAATCGCTGCTTTACGCCTCACTCGAAAAAATCTTCATCGAGGAGCGCATCTATAAGGATCGTGGCTACGAACAGGCGAAGGACCTCGATGCTGCCGTGGCTCACATCGACAAGCGTCTCGACCCATTCAAGGCGCAGTTTGTGCGCGACATCACTCGCGACGACATTCTCCGTCTGCTCGAAATAAAGATGGGCAGAATCTTGAAGTTCAACATCGACAAGGCGAACAATTACATCGCCACTCTCAACGAGCGCATTGCCGACATCGACAACAAACTCGCTCACTTGGTGGAACACACCATCAAGTGGTTTGAGGGGCTGAAAAAGAAATACGGCCACCAGTTCCCACGCCGCACCATCATTCGCGATTTCGACACCATCGTGGCTTCGAAGGTGGCTGAGGCTAACGAAAAACTCTACATCAACCGTGCCGACGGCTTTATCGGCACCGCTCTGAAGAAGGACGAATTTGTGTGCAACTGCTCCGACATCGACGACATTATCATTTTCTACAAAGATGGTAAGTTTAAGGTGATTAAGGTGAGCGAGAAGATATATGTGGGTAAGAATGTGATTTACCTGAATGTGTTTAAGCGCAACGACACGCGCACCATCTACAATGTGCTCTATCAAGACGGACGCGGCGGCATCGTGTATATGAAGCGATTTGCCGTTACGGGCGTGACCCGCGACCGTGAATACGACCTTACGCAAGGAAAACCGGGCAGCAAGGTGATGTGGTTCACCGCCAATCCTAACGGTGAGGCGGAGGTGCTTCGCATCACGCTCAAGCCTAAGCCACGCCTGAAGGTGCTGCAATTCGACATCGACCTCGCCGAACTCGGCATTAAGGGCAAACTCACCCGTGGCAATCTTGTGACCAAAAACGAGGTGCACCGCATTTCGCTCAAGGAGCATGGCGTGTCAACCCTCGGCGACCGTGAAGTGTGGTTCGACCCCGATGTGCTTCGTCTCAACTACGAGAACCACGGTTTCTCGCTTGGCAAGTTCAGCGGCGACGACCGTATTCTCGTGATTATGAAAAATGGCGACTTCTACACCACCACCAGCGAAGCCACCAACCACTACGAAGACGGCATTCTCCGCATCGAGAAGTATGTGGAGGGCAAGGTGTGGACGGCTATCGTCGATGATGCCGACCAAGGTTTCCTCTACATTAAGCGATGCACGCTCGAAGACAAGAACAACAAGCAGAGCATGATTGGCGGCAACCCCGATTCCAAACTGCTCACGCTCACCGACGAGAAGTTCCCTCGCTTCGATGTGAAATTTGGCGGTGGCGACGCTTTCCGCGAAAATCTTGTGATTGATGCCGACGAATACATTGGCGTGAAGAGTTTCAAGGCTAAGGGTAAGCGTGTAAGCAATTTCACCATCGACTCGGTGACTGAAATCGAGCCTCGCGAAGTGCCGGAGGAAGAAAATCAGTCCGCTGCCACCGTGGCTGAGATGGACAATACCGACACCGATGCCACGCTCTCCGACGCTATCAACCAGCAGGAGGTGCGCGACCAACTAACAGGACAAACCCGCCTCTTCGGCGAAGGCGATGAATAAACTTTCGACATACATATCGATGCTTACTATTTGGCTGTGCGTGAGCCATGCAAGCGCACAAGCCACCATTTCTGCCGATTCCACGAAGGTGACCACCAGTATGTTTACCCTCGATGCTGGCTATGGATCGCAGCGCGACACCTACGTTTCGCCCATCTCCTACGATGGTCCGCACTACCGTGTGGCATACGCCAATATGTGCCGCAACCACGCCTCGCGCTGGTGCCGAATCATGGAGGGTGGCGTTGACTACGAACTCACCCACAATCCTGCCGGCAACCACACCATGCACGCGCTGCTGGCTGATTTCAAGTGGGCTGGTATGCGCAGTTGGAGCAATGTGCCGTGGCAAAAGTTTGCCGTGATGGTGGGTCCGATGGCGCAATTCCGTGGCGGCGTGCTTTACAACACCAATAATAGCAACAATGTGGTGTCGGCTCGTATCAATGTGGCTGCCGGCGTGAATGCCATGGCGTCGTATTCCACCACGCTTTGGAAGCGTGCCATCACGCTGAATTACGAAATGTCGCTCCCTGTGCTGGGCGCGTTCTTCTCGCCCGAATACGATGAGGCGTATTATGAGATATATGTGGGCAACCGCAAGAATTTGGCGCATTTCGGTTGGTGGGGCAATCGCTTCGACATCACCAACTATCTCTATGCCGACTATGCTATCGGAGCCAACACGGTGCTGCGTATCGGCTACCGAAACCGTGTCGAGACCTCCAATGTGTGCCATATCACTACGCGTGCCTTCAGCCACAGTCTGGTGATTGGTATCGGTTGCAATTTGATGAGCACTAAGAAAAGGAAATAATGAAAAAGTGGTTTCACATATTCATACTGTCGGTGATGGCGTGCCTCGGCTCGGCTTGCAGCGAACAGACTTTCAGCAACGATGCCGAAGGCAATTTCGATGCGCTATGGACCATTCTCGATGAGCATTACACTTTCTTTGAATACAAGAATGTGGATTGGGACGCTGTGGGCAAGCAATACCGCGCGAAAATCACCAAGGGCATCAACAGTGGCGAACTCTTCAACCTTTGCAGCGATATGCTGAAGGAACTGAAAGACGGCCACACCAATCTAATCAATGCAAGCGATGTGTCGAGATACTGGATTTGGGAAAAATACCCTATCAACTACGACGAACGCCTCATCGATGAGCATTACCTCAATTTCGAATACAAGCGCACAAGCGGTATCAAATACCAGATTTTGAGCAGCAACATCGGCTATATGTACTACGGCGATTTCTCTAACGGCATCGGCGAGGGCAATCTTGATGCCATATTGGCGTATTTGGCAAGTAGCGACGGACTGATTATTGATGTGCGTAGCAATGGCGGCGGATTCCTCACCAATGTGGAAAAACTGGTGGGCAGATTTATCAACGAGAAAATGACGGTGGGAAGCATCAGCCACAAGACTGGCCCTGCCCACGATGCGTTTTCCAAACCTTATAACTATGAATTTAGCCCGGCGAAGGGCCGTCAGCACTACAATAAGCCTATCGTGGTGCTTTGCAACCGTGGCAGTTTCAGCGCCACCAACAATTTCGTGTCAATCATGAAGCAACTCCCCAATGTCACCATCATCGGCGACACCACTGGCGGCGGTTGCGGATTGCCATTCACCAGCGAACTGCCCAACGGCTGGAGCGTGCGCTTCTCGGCGGCGGTAATTCGCGACGCTGAAGGCAATATTACCGAATTTGGCGTAGCCCCCGACATCAAAGTGGATATGACCGAAGCCGACCGTCAAGCCGGCCACGACACCATCCTCGACACCGCCATCTCCCACCTCCTCCACCAAAAATAATCCCCACCAGCATTCCGCTGGGAGGGGTAGTTTGTCCCTCAATGCTATAGCATTTCAGGCATTTTTAAGCATTTTATGCGCCCTTGGTTTCCGTTTCAGCTATTGGTTTGCCTGGCGATTTGATGGCTGGGATTTCGAAGGGGTAGCGACCTTGGTTTTCGGCTTTGATAATCACCTTCATGCCCTTCTTTGCGTAGTGCTGCTTGAAGTGGTCGATACCTGCGTCGGTAAGGCGTATGCAGCCTTCACTGTCGCGGCCAGGCATTTTGTCTTCGTTGCCGGTATTACCATGAATACCGATGCCCTTGTGTGGGGTGGCAAGGCGCATAAACCAATGGCCATAAGAGAGTATCGCGCCACGCCCATCGCCGAAATCGTGGGTCCAAGTGCTGGCGTCTTTAATTTCTGTGATGGTAAACGGATTGTCGATGGTGCATGAAGGCGTTTTCATATCGCCCTCTTTCTCTTTCTGTCCTTTCACTCGGCTCAGGCACACAGGATAGCGCGCTATCAAGGTGGTGTCGCCATTCACGGTGGCATACACGTTCAGGCGAAGTTCTTTCTTTGAAATCACCACAAAAGCGCTACCTTCGTCGTAAGCACCATCGTAAAATATCTTGGCTGTGTCGGGGCGGAATTTGCCGTCAGAAATCTCTGCGGCTTCCTCATCTTCGTTGTCCACATACATTTCCGCAGCTGTTGCCTCGCTCGGTTTTGAGCCGGTGCAAGCCACTGCGAAGGTGGCAAAGAATGCCACACACATCAGTATCTTATACGCTCTGTTCTTTATATTCATCGTCACTATTAGTTGATTTACAGAAGTTTACGAACCAATTTCTTGATTGGGGGGGGAGGAGCGCCACATTCACGCCGCCTTTCTTGCCGCAAATGTAACTCATGGGCTTATCGAAACCCTCGTGAATGAGCTCGTCGAGAAACAGCGGCTGCTGATTAAACATACACATACACCTGAAGGTGTCGCCCTCCGCCAATTTTGAATTGACCGATTCCTCCACCACAAAACAGTTCTCGCCTGTGTAGCGAATCACTATTTTACGGTTTGGTGTCCAAGTCACTTCCACACGGTCGTCCTCGTTGAGCATATCGCAACGAATGCCATCGCCGATAAACTCCTGCGAAGTGGCGGTGCGGTCGAGATTGGTGAGAAACGAATCCCAATCGTTAAAACCCACATAGCGTGAAAGGATAGATAATGTGGAGTTGCTTGGCACATTACCGTCGTTGATATAATTCCAAATGCGCTTCAGCGTGTTCACCGAAACGTATTCGCGGATTTCATTTTGTATGGTGTCCGACAATTCCGCAAAATCGGATGAGTTTTTTATAGAATGTCCTATTTGTGTTTCCACACATTTCCGAAGAGCGGTAAGCTCTTTTCCATCTTTCTTCAGAACCCCTTTTACCTTCGTCATATTCCTATATATTATCCTAAATATAAATTAACTGGTAACGTTTTTCTTATGGTTAAACCGAAATCGGGTTAATCAAGTTAACTATCATATGCAAAGATAATCAGAATATTGCACAATTCAAGGGTTTTGTGCAAAAAATTTGCAAAAAAGTTTAAGACCGCTCTGTGTGAGCGTTTTACCCAAATCGGTCATTAGGGCTTGTGGTATTTCGGAGTTTTAGAAGAATGAATTTTGTTTGTCTTTTAATGAGTGATAGCGAGCTATTACGAATTAAAAACAAGCGAAATGCATCTTATAAAAACCGAAAGACCGCAAGAAGTAATACAAAAATCCTTACACGGCCTAATGACCGATTTGGGTTTAGGAAATGTATTGCCCCAAAACTGCTGCTTTGCGGCAAAACATTTTACAAAGGTAACTTATTTCTCACAAATGAAAAAGAGGAAAAACATAAAAATGCTTATCCTCTTTTCTGTAGTTTAGAATTTTATTGCTTTTTCAGTTCTTCGTTAATCGCCCCGATGTAGTCGAGCAGTTCGTCGCGGCCCCGGCGGTCTTCGCTTGAGGTGATGAAGATGGGTGGCAGTTCCTCCCATTGCTCAAGAAGCGTTTTCTTGTACTCGTTCACGTTGCGAGTGCCGGCTTCACGGCCGAGTTTGTCCATTTTCGTGAACACGATGCTGAACGGAACACCGTTTTCGCCCAACCATTCCATAAATTCGAGGTCGATTTTCTGTGGCTTGTGACGGCTGTCCACCAGCACGAAAAGGTTGGTCATCTGCTCACGCCCCAAAATGTAACTGCGAATGATTTTTGAGATTTGTTCGCGGCTGTCCTTGCCACGGCGTGCGTAGCCATAGCCGGGAAGGTCAACGATGTACCACTCGTCGTTGATGATGAAGTGGTTGATAAGCATCGTTTTACCAGGGGTTGACGATGTTTTAGCCAATCCGATGCGATTGGTGAGCATATTGATAAGGGAAGATTTGCCCACATTGGAGCGGCCGATAAAGGCGTATTCCGGTTTGAAGCCTTCGGGGCATTTCTTCACGTCGGTGTTGCTGATTTCAAATTCGGCAGACTTGATGTTCATATATTTAATGTGTGGATAATGATTTGACTGCAAAGGTAGTAAAAATCCGCCACACGCCCAAAAATGGGGTAGGGGCGTGTGGCGGTGTTGGTTGTCGGGTGGGGGAGTGTTGCTTCGCTATTCGAGCATGGCGAGGAACTCGTCTTCACCGATGATTGGAATGCCGAGTTTGCGTGCTTTTTCGAGTTTTGCAGGACCCATGTTCTCGCCAGCGAACACATAACTGGTGGCAGATGATATGCTGCTCACGTTTTTGCCGCCGTTCTGCTCAATCATCGCCTTGTATTCCTCGCGCGAATGCTTGGCAAACACACCGCTGATTACTATTTTCTTGCCGGCGAGTTTGTCGGTGCGGTTGGCAAGTTCGGCTTCGCTGAGGCACAGTTGCACGCCAGCCTCACGCAGTCGCTCAATAATCTCACGGTTGCCCTCTGCGGCGAAATAACCCACGATAGATTCTGCGATTTTCGGACCGATTTCGGGGATTGATGCCAATTCCTCGGCGTTCATTGCCATTAGGCGATCGATGGTGTGGACATTTCGTGCAAGCACTTTAGCGGTGGTTTCGCCCACGTATGGAATGCCGATGGCAAACAGCACACGCTCGAACGGCACTTCAAGTGATTTGCGTATGCCGCTGAGAATACGGTCCGATGCCTTGCGCTGGAAGTGCTCAAGGCGCATCAGGTCGTTGCCCGTGAGTGAATAGATATCGGCAATGTTGTGCACCAGTCCGCTTTCGTGGAGTTGCACAGCCACCTCTTCGCCAATGCCGTCGATGTTCATGGCATGGCGTGCCACGAAATGCTCAATGCGGCCTGTGATTTGTGGCTTGCAGCCGTATTTGTTGGGGCATACCCATGCAGCCTCGCCCTCGATGCGAGTGAGGGGAGTGCCACACACAGGACAGGTGCGCACAAACTCAATCGGGCGGCTGTCGGCTTTGCGGCGTTTCAGGTCCACGCCCACGATTTTAGGAATGATTTCGCCACCTTTTTCCACATACAGGTAGTCGCCTTCGTGAATGTCGAGTTGGCGAATGATGTCTTCGTTGTGCAGCGATGCACGCTTTACGATGGTGCCCGACAGCAGCACAGGATCAAGATTGGCTACTGGCGTAATCACACCGGTGCGGCCTACTTCAAAACTGATGAATTGCAGCGGCGAGCACTCGCGCTCTGGCGCGAATTTGTAGGCAATGGCCCATCGTGGCGATTTTGCGGTGCTACCAAGGTTGAGCCACTGGCGAATGGAATTGAGTTTGAACACCAAACCATCGGTGGCGACAGGCAGATTCTTGCGCTGCACGTCCCATTGGTCGATAAAGTCCTTCACGGCATCAATCGAATCGAGAACCGAGTGCTCAGCCACTTTGAATCCCCATTTTTTCAACGCCTCCATGCGCCCTGTGTGGGTGCTGAAGTCGTTTTCGTTAAATAGGCCTGGTGCTGACGCTTCAAGTTGGTCGCCCAGCAGGAAATAGAAGAAGGCATCGAGTCCACGGCGCGCCACCTCGGCAGAATTTTGCATTTTCAATGTGCCGGCGGCGGCATTTCGTGGATTGGCAAACAGAGGTTCCTCGTTAAATTCGCGCTCCTTGTTGAGGCGTTCGAAACTTGCCCAAGGGAGCAGAATCTCGCCACGCACCTCAAACTTGTCGGGCCAGTCGCCGGGCTGGAGTTGCAGTGGCACACTCTTGATGGTGATGACATTGGCAGTGACATCGTCGCCACGCACACCGTCGCCACGGGTAACGGCACGCACAAGGCGCCCATGCTCGTAGGTACATGAAATGCTGGTGCCGTCGTACTTCATTTCGCCCACAATCTGCACAGGTTCGCCGCCCAAACCGTCTTTGGCACGGCGCAGAAAGTCCTGCACCTCCTCAATGGAATAGGAGTTGCCGAGGCTCTGCATGGGGCGCTCGTGAAGCACTTGCTTGAACCCCTGACTGATGTCGCTACCCACACGCTGCGTGGGCGAGAGCGGGTCGGCAAATTCGGGGTGCGCCTTTTCAAGGTCCTCCAGTTCGTGCATCTTGAAGTCGAACTCCATATCGCCGATGGTGGGCTGATTGAGCACATAGTAGTTATAGTTGTGGCGATTCAGTTCGTCGCGCAGCTGCTTGATTTTTGCTTCAATGTCGGTCATAGAAATATATATTCTAATGTGGCGGTAGCAAAAAGCACCATTATGCCTACGCATTGTAAACATGCCCAAGGCATGTCCCTACGTTCATGGCATCATCGCTCGTCGAAATTTTGCACCGTCCTTTTTTGTGATTTGACGGGTATTTCACCCATTTGTTCTTCTCACAAAAATAGGCAAAAAAATGGAGCCACGCAAATATGGCTCCATAATTTAAGGGTATGATATACATGTTGCCCACGGCTCTTTCATTTAAGATTTCGTTGTTCACTTAAAAATGTTGTTATTTTA
>OLHA01001873.1_pt1 | contig 10657 bp, 10 predicted proteins | sample 1605961 | NCBI WGS metagenome assembly OLHA01 (sample SAMN03283288) | human gut metagenome | biome: human-associated habitat; material: feces | host: Homo sapiens | place: Peru | collected 2012
GGCAACTGCGGTTACTACAAGGGCGAGGAAGTCATCAAGAAGGCCTAATTTGCGCAAAATTGGTGGCACATTGGTGTTATGTTGAGAAGGGGATGGCGCAATGCCTTCCCCTTCTTCTTTTGTACAAAACCTCTCAAGCGAGCTTACGGCTCGCCTGAGCTGACTGTAAAAGTGTGTTCTGACGAGAAAATTGCGGTTCGCTTACGGAACCGGAAGCTGGAAAGGCGGGTGGGAGCATGGCAATCAAGATCGAGCGGATCGAAGAGGGCAGCGAAGCGCAGTCCCTCGGTCTGCAGCCCGGCGACGAGCTGCTGAGCGTGGACGAGAACGAGCTGAACGATACGCTGGACTATGATTTCTACACGGACAGCAAGAGCTTTCACCTGAAAGCGAAGGTGGCGGACGGCATCCGCGAGTGGGACGTGCAGCGCGAAGCGCGCGGCCCCTTCGGCTGCGATTTCCACACCTATCTGGGCGACGAGAAGCACTCCTGCTCGAACCACTGCATGTTCTGCTTCATTGACCAGCTGCCCCCCGGTATGCGGGAGAGCCTGTATTTCAAGGATGACGATGAGCGGCTGTCCTTCTTGTTCGGCAACTACATCACCATGACGAACATGCAGGACCACGAGATCGACCGCATCATCAAAATGCACATTTCACCGATCAATATTTCGGTCCACACCACGAACCCCCAGCTCCGGGTGCGGATGCTGGCCAACAAGCGCGCGGGCGAGGTGCTCAAGTACCTGCCCCGCCTTGTGGAGGGCGGCATCGCGGTGAACTGCCAACTGGTGCTCTGCCGGGGCATCAACGACGGCGACGAGCTGCGCCGCACCCTGAGCGACCTGCTGGAGCTGACGCCGATGGTGCAGAGCATCGCGGCGGTGCCCTGCGGTGTGACCGATTACCGCAAGAACCTGTTCAAACAGACGCCCTACGATGCCGAGACCAGCGCTGCCGTCATCGACATCATGGAGGAGTTCGGCGACGAATGCCTCCGCCGCCACGGCAAGCGGATCATCTACCCCAGCGACGAGTGGTACCTGAAGGCCGGGCGTCCCATTCCGGACGGCTCCTTCTACGGCGACTACGACCAGTTGGAGAACGGCGTCGGCATGATGCGGCTGTTCGAGGAGGAGTTCCTCGCGGAGCTGGCAAAGCCCCACCGCCTCTTCGGCTCCAAGCAGATGGATGTGGTGACGGGGACCATGGCGTCCCCCCTCATCACCCGGATGATGGACGAGCTGCACCGCCAGTACCCCATGATCGAGGTCAACGTCCATACCATCCAGAACAAGTTCTTCGGCGGCAATGTGGGCGTGGCGGGCCTTGTCACAGCCACGGACATCATCGCCCAGTGCGAGGGCAAGCTGAAGAGCGGGACCCTCGGCGTGCCCGCCGTGATGCTGCGGGAAGAGAAAGATACCTTCCTTGACGATATGACCATTGCCCAATTGGGTGAGCGGCTGGGCGTCAAGGTGGAGGTCCTGCCCGTGAGCGGCGGCGACGAGGCCCGTGCGCTGCTCCGCACCGGCCTTCATATTTCGAGAAGAAGACATTGAAAGTGAGAAAACTCTGAAAGGAGGAACCCCCATGAGCAAACCGATCGTAGCAGTGGTGGGCCGCCCCAACGTGGGCAAATCCACCCTGTTCAATAAACTCTGTGGTCAGCGTCTGGCCATCGTCGAGGACACCCCCGGCATCACCCGCGACCGCATCTTTGCCAACTGCGAGTGGAGCGGCCACGAGTTCCTGCTGGTGGACACCGGCGGCATCGAGCCGAAGGCCACCGAGGGCATTCTGGCCCACATGCGGGAACAGGCGCAGATCGCCATCGACACCGCCGACTGCATCATCATGGTGACGGATGTCCGCAACGGCCTGACCGCTGCCGACGAGGACGTTGCCCACATGCTCCGCCGCAGCCACAAGCCGGTCATTCTGGCCGTCAACAAGTGCGACAATGTCGGCGACACCCCCATGGAGCTGTACGAGTTCTACAACCTCGGTTTTGACGAGGTTATGCCCATTTCGTCCGTCCACGGCCACGGCACCGGCGACCTGCTGGACGCCGTCTGCGCCCACCTCGATTTCAGCGAGACTGTCGTGGAGGAGGACCGCATCCCGGTGGCCATCATCGGCCGCCCCAACGTGGGCAAGTCCAGCCTGACCAACCGCATTCTGGGCGAGAACCGGATGATCGTGGCCAATGAGGCGGGCACCACCCGTGATGCCATCGACACCCCCGTGGACAACGCCTACGGCAAGTTCATCTTCACCGACACCGCCGGTCTGCGCAAGCGCAGCAACATCACCGACGGCCTCGAACGCTATATGGTCGTCCGCGCGCTGGCCGCTGTTGAGCGCAGCCGCGTGGCCCTGATCCTCGTGGACGCAACGGTCGGCTTCACTGAGCAGGACAGCAAGGTGGCCGGCTACGCCCACGATCAGGGCAAGGCCTGCATCATCGTCGTCAACAAGTGGGACGCCGTGGAGGGCAAGGAGACCAACACCATGGAGCTCCAGCGCCGGGGCTACGCCGAGTGCTTCAGCTTCATGGGCTATGCTCCCATCATCTTCATCTCCGCGCAGACAGGCTATAACGTCAACAAGCTGATGCAGCTCATCCGGGATGTGGACGCCCAGAACGGTGCCCGCGTGCCCACCGGCGTGCTGAACGAGATGCTGGCCCGCGCCACGGCTCGGATGCAGCCGCCCAGCGACAAGGGCCGCCGCCTGAAGATCTTCTACCTGACGCAGGCATCCACCCGCCCGCCGACGTTCGTGGCCTTCGTCAACTCCAAGCAGCTGTTCCATTTCAGCTATCAGCGCTATCTTATCAACCAGATCCGCGAGAACTTCGGTCTGGAGCACACGCCGATCCGGCTGGTGATCCGCGAGCGCGGCAACGGTTCGGTGGGCGCAAAAGACGTGTAAGGGGGCGACTGATGATGACGATCCTCATCGTCCTCGCCGCCGCCGCACAGGCCTATCTGCTGGGCAGTATCGACACCGGCATTCTGGTCAGCAAGTGCCTCTACCACGACGATGTCCGCAACTACGGCAGCGGCGCGGCGGGCATGACCAACATGCTGCGCACCTTTGGCAAAAAGGCCGCTGCCCTCACGGCGGCGGGCGATGTGCTCAAAGGCGTGGCGGCGGTCTGCATCGGGCGGTGGCTGTTCGGCTTCCTGCCTGCGGATGCGGCGGTCTCGCCTTACCTCGGCGTCTATATGACGGCGATCCTTGCAGTCATCGGCCACTCCAAGCCCATCTATTTCGGCTTCAAGGGCGGCAAGGGCGTTTTGGTGGCGGGCGGTGCCATCTTGGCCATCCAGCCCATCCTGCTGCCCTTTCTGACGGCAGTTTTCCTGCTCTGCCTCATCCCTACCGGTATGGTCTCGCTGGGCAGCATCACGATGGCAGCCGCCTATCCGGTGCTGACCCTTATTTACGGCTTGCTCAAGGGCTTTGCCGCAGGGGACCTTGCGGTCTGCGTGGTGGGTGCGTTCATCATGGGCGGCATGGTCATCTACATGCACCGCGCCAACATCCAGCGCATCCGCGCGGGCAAGGAGTACCGCTTCGGCCAGAAACATAAAAAGAATTAAAAAATAGTTGACAAATCCCCTAGATGCTGGTATAATAACTCCTGTCGTCAGACAGAAATAAAACATGTGGGGGATTAGCTCAGCTGGGAGCCCGGTTGAAGCGGTTACGCACCCCTCATTAACTTAATAAGATACATTACTTAGTGTACCCTCTTATGGGGGTATAGCTCAGCTGGGAGCCCAAGCAGTGCGCTCACGCACCCCCACAACTGAACTTCATAAGGCATTTCTTGTTTGAGCATCCCTTTTCCAGAAACTTCCACTTCTGGAAAATTATGGGGGATTAGCTCAGCTGGGAGAGCGCTTGCATGGCATGCAAGAGGTCACCGGTTCGATCCCGGTATTCTCCACCATTAGCTCAAATGAGAGTTAAGAACACCGTTGATTTCAAATCGAAGTCAACGGTGTTTTTATATTTGTCAGCAAGCAAGTTCGTCGCTGTTCTCCAAATACTGCGCAAGATCAAAGTTGAAGTCCACATGAATTTGGTATCCGCGATAAACGTCTATCCTGCGGATAAGCTGGCTAACAATCATCTTTTTTGATTCAAAGCTGGCACTATCGTACAGGTCTGCATAAGAAATCAGTTCTTCGTACAGCTGTGACACATTTGCCATCAACTCGGCGTTTTTATCCAGTTCTGCACTGGCTTCTTCGCACAGAGATACCAACTCCGTGTGCTTCTTTTCCTGTGCTGCGATCATCTCGGCAAGAGTATCTTTCGGAAAAGCACTCTCCCCTTTGATTACAGCCAGAATCTCAGCTTTTAAGGCGAGCAGATCTTTTTCAGGCTTGTCGCGTTCTGCTTGAAGGGCTTGCAGATGATTCTTGCGCTCCGCAGTTTCCTTCGCATAGCGGCTGATGATAAGCTGCTCTTTGGGGATGCCTCTCAAACGGGAGAAAATCTGGCGAACCATCTTGTCGATGATTTCATCCAGAATGTGCATAGTGTAGCCGGTCTGCCCGGTGCAATTCGTCTGCTTACGGAGTTTTCCGTAGCAAGTATAGCGGATGCGAAGTGTGTCATCCAGAGTACCATCAGAGAGTTTACGCCATTTTCGGCTGGTCGTCAGGGCAAGCCTTGCACCACAGTGGCCGCAGTAAACGTTGTTGGAAAGTAGTGCTTGTCCACGGGTACGAAGAGGAACATGGTGTTCGGCTTCTTCCGCTGCGTGGGCAGAGCGATCTTCTCGGATACGCTGTGCAGTTTCAAACTCCTCCTGCGGAATGATCTAGAGTTCGGGTATCAATTCGGAGCGGGCATCTCCGCAGCGGAGAACGCCCATATAGGTCAGATTGCCGACCATTCCTCGCAAGCTGCCCGGATGCCAGCACTTTCCAGAGCGGGCGCGGTATCCAGCATTGTTCAGATAGGTGGCGATCCGCTGTGCGCCGTAACCCTCGTATACATATTTATCGAAGATTAGCCGAACAATTTCGGCTTCCTGCTCATCTTGACTTGTGTTTTCTTTTTGCTACTGCCGCAGCAAGCACTCATGCTCCCCCAATATCTGGTTCTGATGAATATCGGATGGTTGGATTCTCTGAAGGGGCTATTGATAATGACGGCTTTCCAACCTTGGATGATTTTACTCTTTTGGTTCGCAGCGAAAAGAATTGATAGCAGCCTGTTCGATGCAGCAATTTGTGATGGTGCAGGCAACTGGGTACTTTTTAGAAAAATTTATGTTCCAATTATACGGTCATATGTTGCGGTCGCAGCATTCCTTTCAATCGCTGAAAGCTGGAATCTTTTGGAACAGCCTATGACATTTTTACAGAGCAAAGAAAAGTATCCGCTCTCTATGATTTTGATGCAGCTTTCAACGGATAATTCTGAATTAAAAAATGCCTTATGCTTGCTCTTTGTGATTCCACTAATAATTCTATTTTTTCGTGTAGTCGATAACGTAACCAACGGGTTTCACCAATAATTAAAAATCGAGAGCGTAAGATTATGAACTTTAATATTATACTGCATCAGCTGAAAAAAATCCCTGTGTTAGCAATGATCTATTTTGTGACAGCACTATTTACATGGGGAATTGGTATGATATCCCCATATATTTCGGGTCTTTATATCAACTCACTGATTAAAGCAATAAGTTTCACTAATCTGATATTATTTATCACATTGGTTGCAAGTTTGAACTTGCTTCAAATGCTCTTTGACTATTGGCAATCTATCCTTTCTGTAAAATTAAATCAGACATTAATCTATAATATCAGCAATGATCTGTTTCAAAAGATTTTTCACTCTCGATATGAACAATATGGAAATATCGATTGTTCTTATTATGTTGACCAAATAAACAAAGACAGTCATTTGATCGTTCAGTTTTTTCTTCAAAATGCTGCAGCCATTATTTTTCAATCTGTAACAATTGTTGTGAGTGGAGTAATTATATTTAGGGTTGACAAAATATTATGTGTGATAGTTTTTTTGCTAATTCCCTTTTATATTGCTTCATTTAAGCTGAATGATAAAAAAATGTACTCGTCTCGAAAAAAGCGAAAAGAGGCAGTGAATAAATATTTTTCTTGCTATTCAGAACAAATAGGAAAACTGCGCCATATAAAACAGGCGACTTTATACAAGGAAATGGAAAATAGATTATTCCTTGCATTTGATACAATGTTGCATGCAGAACTCGATTCAAAAAAAATTGATTGCTTTTTTTCAAATATCAATACATCGACAGACAATTTAACATGGGGGGGCTTTTAACTCCACAATCAGCATTTCGCTGTCACTGTTATTTAAGACTTGCTGCGAGTATAGGAAAATGTCCATTCGCTGCAACGCTTCTTTATCGGAGATGGCGTGTACATTGTCGGACGGTTCATGTGCGGTAATCTTCTCAAACTCGCTCAAAGACACTCTCATGTTCTTATCTGCGGTAAGCATGTGGTATTGCTCCCCGAACAGCCAGAAATGCTGTTCTATTAGTTTTTGAACATGGTCGCGCTCATTAGCAAATTGACATTTCAAAAATTTTTATACCATAATTTGTTTTTTGATACAAAGAAGCGTAGTCTTATGTTAACCAAGCTTCATCTCGTCAACTATAAATCTTACAAAAACACTGAAATAGAGACAAAACCGATTACAATTTTTTGTGGGGGAAACAGTTCGGGAAAAACCTCAATAATTAAAAGTATCCTTCTTATGAAGCAGTCATTTGAGGCCAGTGGGAACAACTGTCTCTTAATTAATGGTCCATATACTAATAACGGTCTTTACGATGACCTCCGCAGAAAGTCTAAAGATGGAAATTCAGATGAAATGTCAATTTCTGCATCTTATAACATTACGCCATATAATAGCTCGTTTCGAGATATTTGTAAAAGTTTAGGAATGGCCTCTCGATCAATACATTTTAGTTCTTTTCAAATTGATTCTAATTTTAATTTCAAAAAAATCTTGCATTTCCTCAAATCGGGGAAGTCAAAGAAACTTCTGTCAAATTCACATTGAATTTCAGTGAAAGTGCTACCAATTATACAAACAAAACCTATACCTCAGAAATTCATTTGACACAGTGTTCAGACGAGTCTCATTATACCATAAATTTGTCGAATTTTCCGATTCCGCTATATGCAAAAGGCAAGGCGGAATATCCATTTGAGTTTTGGAACCGAACTTGGGATGAGTGTACTTGTTACTTTAGAGGTATGCAACTTGTTAGCCTATAAATAAAGACCAGTCAGCAGACTGGCCAGCAACAGGAAACCTCCTTTCAGAAAGATAAATATTAAATTACCGCCCGTTGTCCTGTTGAACGGTATTACTACTGGGTTAAAGACTTTTTGTATCTTACATATCGTTCCACAGAATAATACTTTGGGACATTTTGTCTCGGGACTGCTTGGGTTTTTCGGCAGGATCCTTGTCCGTTTTGGCCGGACAGCCACGTTTGGGCTTTTAGCAGAATGTTCCTTGACGGTTTTTCAGCCTCGGGGCCGATGTTCTTTTTGTCGTCTGCCATCCTTAACCTCCTTCGTCATGGCATAAAAAAGACTAGTCAGCAGACTGGCAAGCAGCGGGGAACCTCCTTTCAGTTTGGGATATATGGAAACGCTGCCCACAGTCTCAATTGAGCGGATTAGTTTCATAGGAGAACTATACATGAACTGAATTATTGTAACAGAATAAATACATTATTGACTCAATCTTGTTTTTTTCACAAAAGTTGCTATAATAATTATGAAAACATTTCCAGTGAGAGGGGAGGTCGTTGCTTTATGCCAGATATCAATGAAAATTTGCGAGTATTGATCAACGATTTGTTAATTGAGAATTTTGCTTTCTTGATTGGCGGTGGGGCTTCGATCTCTTCCAATGTTAAGTCTCCATACGACCTTGCATATAGCTGGTTTACGGTGCTGCACCAATACATGGTGGATAGCAAAATGCCTATTGACGAAGACAATTTATGGGTTAAAGATTTTCTTAGTAATGAGAAAAATTGGAAGGAGCCTAACTTAGACGATCACCAAATTGCAACAATATCCAGACATCGGTATGATGGCGATAATTGGTTTCAACTCATGACCTTTTTAGTTGATGGGATCAATAATAGTTACTTTCAAATTGCAACAATGCTTGAAGATACACTTCCAAACGGGCGGGAGGTTATTAATTCATCCGTTGAATACATCTCTGATAACGCTCAGCCCAGGTATGGTTATTTACTTCTTGCATATTTGTTAAGTCAAATGAAAACAGGAATTGGAAAGCATGATGTTGTAATTACAACCAATTTTGACGATATGCTTATTAATGCGTTCTATGACTTGCGACGTATTATCCCAGAATTAGTAAACAGCTCTACAAAACCCAGATCAATAACAATGGGTGATAGTAAAGAGCAGCTTAGCAGAATAACAGTATGGAATAAAAGACCCGAGCGTCCAATCATCTTCCATGTACATAACTCCCAAGAATTTAATCCGCGAAATACCGCAAGAGATGTAAGTTATTATCCTACGGAAACCATTCATGCACTGCAAACCCTATTGGAAAACCGGTGCCTATTGGTTATGGGTTATTCTGGATCAGATGAAGGTCTTATGACTGTTGTAAAAAACTCCAAAGCAAAACGAATATATTGGTTGAGTTATTCTGGAGATCGTCCTAAAAATGCTCCTTTTCGGCGCTTGGAAAGCGAAAAAGGCAGAGATCTTGTTTTGTTGACTTGCCCAGAGCCAAGTCAAGTCGACGGATGTCCTAAAGATTGCGATAAGGGATTTGACTCTTTTATGTGGAAACTTGTAAATAGTTTACATCCAGAATGTCCTATATTTCCTCAGACAAACTCGGCAAAAACTCATGATTCGAAACAAGCCAGTGCAACTAATCGCTCAGAGGCAGTGCTTTTACAATATGCTACAGGCGGAGTTGACAACACCGAAGAACGAAAAACGATAATTAACCTTTTCACATACGAAGATCTTGGCAAAAAGTAATTGCTTCACAATCATGGAGGGATATAAGATGGCTAAGAATATTTCCGAAAATCAAGAAGAACATACCGTTGTACTGTCAATCGGACACGCACATATGTTGGCTCAAGCTGCTACAATCATGCGAGATTATTCTGAATTGCAAAGTATTGCAGAATCTGTTTTGACCAATGCCAATATTTTCGGCAATGCAGCAGAATATCACAATCTCTCATCAGAATATGCAAGGGCTGATGACTATTATAATGCATTTATGGTCGTCCAGAAAGGATTGCGTCAATATCCATATGATGTAGATCTGCTGGCAGATGCAATACGTTTTGGTTCCTATTGTAGCAAATTTGATGAGTGTGAAAAGTATAAAGAAACACTTAAATCCAGACCGCGCGGTGCTTGGAATTGGCGTGCTTTTACTTTTTTAATTGATTATTTAATTGAAAAAGTAGGAATGTCCGAAAAAGATCTTATTATGCCAACTCTCGACGAAGCTTTGTCTACTGCGTTGGAGTATAAACGTGTACTTCAGTTAGAGGAAAAAGCATATATTGCAGAATCCGAAGTTAGACTTCTAAGAGAAAGATACATTAGGGAGTCGGATAATCCAGAGTCAGCTATTGAAGAACATAGGCTGGCAAAAGTTGCATTAGAAACGGCAATCAAAAATGAGTCTATTGTATCCGTTCAATGTTCCCTTAAATATGCTGATATGTTATTTGAGGAACGCCAATATAAAGAGGTAATCCAAATCTGTACAGATGCTCTAAAATGTGTTGAGACTCAGCCATCTGCACGAATTGCCTATTTTAAGTATCTTTCCGCATTGTCAAAAGATGCCCTGCTACGAAAGGATGGTGCATTTGCAGACAAAAAGCGGGTAGAAGATGTTCTTAATGAGTATTCGGTGGTATACCAAGTAATCGATGAACGTACATATGAGGGCAATGCCAAAACTCGTGCAGCACTTCTTGCTGCAGAAACTGCTGTTGAATTGCCAGAGGTATTTCAAGAGAGCGCTTCTTCTTTGAGTGATATCATTTCAAAACTAAGTGCTATTCGAGAAAGCTGATTTGCAATTTTATAGATCAGCACAACAATGTTCCCGTGTATTGAAGCGCTGTTTCTGCCCGGTTTGCGGGGGTATGTAACCTCTCTAACCGGGAGAGCGCTTGCATGGCATGCAAGAGGTCAGCGGTTCGATCCCGCTATTCTCCACCAAAAAAGCACTGTACTTTGTAGGAAGTATGGTGCTTTTCTTTTTGCATAGACACAGCAAAAGGCGGTGGCCTCCCACAATAAGGGAAGCCACCACTTTGTCCGTATTACGATCATAGCAGCCACTAAAAACAAAACCGCACCGTACTTCAAAGATGAGGAACGGTGCGGTTTTTTAGCGATCAGAAGAGAGCCTTACATCTTCTCCGGGACGGTGATCTTGAACATGGTGAGCACGTTGAAGATGGCGTTCTTGACGCCGATGCAGAGGGCCAGACGGGCCTGCTGGAGGGCGGGGTCTGCGCCCTGAATGCGGCAGCTGCCGTAGAAGCGGTGGAAGGCGCTGGCGAGGTCGATGACGAAGC
>OLHA01001880.1_pt1 | contig 10601 bp, 9 predicted proteins | sample 1605961 | NCBI WGS metagenome assembly OLHA01 (sample SAMN03283288) | human gut metagenome | biome: human-associated habitat; material: feces | host: Homo sapiens | place: Peru | collected 2012
CGTTGGAAGTGCGCCGGCACTTAGTGAACGCACTCCCGAAGGGAGCAGTGAACTTAGTACCGCTACGCACTTCCACGAGCGGAAGCGTGTCTGAAGTGCAACACACCATAAAACCCTTACTCTACGTTCTTCAATGCATCCGTCTTAGGAATCTTAGAAATCTTCACAAGCTGAAGCACCGCAACAACCGCATAGCACACAATTCCCATAACAACCATTTCCACAAAGCAGCTTCTTCTTATCATATAAGGAATATATCCTGTCATCATAGTGTAAAGATATGATGAGAATGCCCATTTAAGCATAGCATTTACTATAGGTACAGAAACAACCAGTGATATAACTACCATAATTGAAGTTGCAGCTATATACAGTCCTCCAATCTCTCCATTCTTGAAGCCAAGAATCTTAGTCATTGAAATTGACTGTGCATTCTTTTCAATAATCTGTTTAGATAACAGATACATAAGAAGCACGAACATTATAATTCCAAAATACTTCAGTATATACATCATCTCGCCCATTGAAACCTTCATCTGGTTAGACACTTTGATAAGGTCTTCATATGTAACTATTGAAGCAACATATTTATCATCAATATCTGTCAGCTTCTTGTCTGTGAAGTATCCAGTGAAGTAATCATCAGCCTTGTCAAATGTATCAATAAAGTTTTTTCTTGTCATGAATACTGCAAGTGCAGCATCATATTTATAACTTCCTGCTATTGTGAATTCGTACTCTTCATCAGAATAAGGATCCTTCAATTTAAATGTATCACCTTTTTTAAGTCCGTATTTGACCATTACACCATTAGATACAATTATCTCATCATCCTTGATATCCACATCAACATACCTGCTGTTATCCTGAATACCATATATCATAATATCATCTGTCATATATTTTTCATCAGTTGTATCAAGCGATGTCACACAGTACTTTTCTGCACCAGAAGCATCAGTTTCTGCCTGACTTTTTAACACATACTGATAATCACATATCTGTGACTTCTTAACAACATCAGCATAATCATCAATAAGCGGCTCGAACATGATACTGAATACAACAAGTGCACCTGCAATCAGAATTCCTAAAAACAATGTCAGATAATTAGGTATATTCTGGAACATTATCCTTAATCTGAATCTTGTCATGAAAGGAAGCTTGTGGCTTAACTTTATAAGCTTCTTTCTCTTTCTGTTAGTAAGCTCATGTCTTAAGAACTTAAGCGGAGAAAGCCGGAGCTTCTTTTCAAGCACAATAAGATTAACAACAAACATAATAATAATCGGAACAACTGTTGTATCAACAAATGCTTCTGCATTAAGCAGTGTCGTGTAAGTACACAGGCTGTAGCTGTTATAATACACATTTACAAAAAACTTCTCCAGAAGAGTGTAACCAAGTATATTACCAACAACCGCAGCAACCAGTGTTACAGCAACAGGAAGCACCATGTAATGTCTTACAATCTCACTTCTCTTATAACCTGACGCACGAAGAGTTCCAATAACACCAGCCTCCTGACTGATTGTATTAGATGTTGTAACAGCGAATACAAATGCAATTACAACCACTACAATATAGTCAAAAAGCATAATAGTTGCCTTATCTGAACCCATATCTTCACCAGTAAAGTTAATTGCTTTATTAGTGTATCTTGGAAGATAATCAGATATACTGATAATATCAGCATTACCGCTCATCATAAGCTTAGTATCGTATTCTTTGATAACATCTCCAAGACTTGCAAGGAAATCGTCAGAGGCCTCTTTTTCTGCCTTATCTCCTGAAACTTCCTTGTTATACTTCCAAGCATAATTATATTTAACATGATTACTTGAAACATTTTCAAAGCCCTTATCAGTCATAACAGCAATAGAAAAATTAGTTGAATCAAACATCATATCTGAATTATTCTCGAAAAGACAGCTGTAATCAGGAACTGCAACAAATCCGGTAACCTTTAATTCCTTTCCTGCGAGCTTAATTGTGTCTCCAACCTTAATCTTCGCATTCTGTGCATACATACGGTCAAGTGCTATCTCATTATCAGAAACAGGCATCTCGCCTTCCATAACACACTCTAGGTTGACCTCTGTTCTGTCTTTATATACTCTGATTGTTGCACCACTGTCAGCCTCATCTTCCTCAAAGTATCTTAAGTCATAAAGTTTGCTGTCAGTCTTATTCTCAATATCTTTTATAAGAGAACTGTCAGGCTCTTTATCTAATGCAAAATGTCCGTCTTCAATATTATATTTTTCAAAGCCCTCATCATATGAGTGCTTAACGCTGTTGTCTGCTACAAGGAATCCGCTGACTAACGAAATCATCATAACCATAAATAAGAATATAACAAGATATTTACCAAAGTCATGCTTTAATTCTCTTGGCAGACGCTTATTTAAAGGATTTCTCATAATTATCTCCTCTCTTACCACTCAAGGTCTGCTGCTGCAATCTTGTTATCATTAACATAGTTCTTACGGATTCTGCCGTCTCTTAATGTAATAACTCTGTCTGCCATATTCTTGATAGCGTCATTATGTGTAACTATTATTATAGTATTACCATACTTCTTATTAACATCTTCAATAAGCTTTAATATATCCTTAGATGTGTTGTAATCAAGTGCTCCTGTAGGCTCATCACATAAAAGAATATCAGGATTCTTAATAAGTGCTCTTCCGATTGAAGTTCTCTGCTGCTGACCGCCTGATAACTGGTTAGGTTTCTTGTCTGCATGATCTGAAAGTCCTAATGTGCTAAGAATCTCATCTGTATCAAGTGCCTTATCACTTAAGTAAGCACCAACCTCAATGTTCTCTCTTACAGTAAGGTTAGGTATAAGATTATACATCTGGAAAACATATCCAAGATGCTTTCTTCTGTACTGTGTAAGACGCTTCTCATTCATATCTGCTGTCTTCTCGCCATCTATTGATATGTAACCCTCATCTGCATCGTCAATACCACCGATAATATTAAGCAGTGTTGACTTGCCAGAACCTGATGGACCAAGTAATACGACGATTTCCCCTTTATTAACCTCTATGTCAATACCATTAAGTACTTCCACCCGGCTCTCGCCTTCTCCATAATGCTTTTTGATTCCCTTAATCTCTAAAAACATATTTACCTCCTTCAGGGCACGCCCTCTCATATTATTATATGAACAATCGTTCATATATTCATTATATTAGCACTTATTAATTTTGTGTCAATAGATAAAAATTTATCATTAACAGGCACAAAAAAAGTAAGCATAGTTAGAATACCCTAACCATGCTTACTTTATCACATTTTACTATATAATTCACTATATCTTATTGATAAATATTATCAACAAGGCATTACTTATCTTTACCTGTCAGTTCATCAATAAGCCTTATTGATTCCATAATCATACTGTCACAATGCGCCTTTTTTTCGCCACCCTTTAAAGCATTATCTCTTAAAAGGTCTGCACAGTTAGTCATTCCATCGTGATTATCCCTGATAGTTCTCTGAAATGTACCAACAACAGCCGGACTGCTTACCCCCAATGCTCCAAGTACCATAAGTCCTCCGGTAATTGCGCCACATGTTCCACCACATTTCATACCACCGCCGAAATTACAGCCAAGACATTCTGCCTGTGTCTCACTCAATCCCAAATCATCAGCATAAGCCATCATAATAGTTTCTGCACAGTTATAACATTTTTCAGGTGAACGGAGTTCTTTAGCTTTTTCTATATGTCTGTTCATATCTTATCCTCATCTTTCTGAATTATACCCGTTACTGTTCCATAAATGCGAACTTCTTCTTTCTTACCCTGATAAAGAAGAATACACTTAATGCAACCGAAGCAAGCTCTGCAATAGGCCATGCCCACCATACAAGATTAACATTCCCTGTTTTCGAAAAAATATAAGCACATGGCACAAGGAATATAATCTGTCTTACAAATGATACAAGCATGCTGTATATACTGCTTCCAAGTGCCTGAAAGAACGAACTGCATATAATACATATTCCTGCAAATATAAAACTTATTGATATAGTTCTTAAAGCAGGCACTCCCATTCGTATCATATCTGACGATGCACTGAATATTGACAGCATTGGAACCGGGAATATCTGAACTGCAATCATGAAAAGTATCATTATTATCTCTGCATACATTACTGCAAGCTTAAGTGTCTGTATAACTCTGTCTTCTCTCTTTGCCCCATAATTAAAAGCAATTATAGGAACCATTCCGCTGTTCATACCAAATATCGGCATAAATGCAAAGCTCTGAAGCTTAAAATACACGCCGAATACAGCAACTGCTGTTGATGTAAATACAACCAGAATCTTATTCATACAGAATGTCATAACAGAACCAATTGCCATCATAATAACTGATGGAATTCCTATGAATAAGATATTGCAAATTCTTTTTCCTGATGGTCTGAATCCCTTAAAAGTAATATGTATCTCTTTATTAACCTTAATATTAAATATCACTGCCATAACGGCTGCAACAATCTGGCCCGCAACCGTAGCTACTGCTGCACCTACAATACCAAGCTTTGGTGCACCAAACAGACCAAATATAAGTATCGGGTCAAGAATAATATTAATTATTGCACCTGTACCCTGTGTAATCATGCTGTAAAATGTTCTTCCTGTAGCCTGTAATAACCTCTCAAATATCATCTGGAACAGACAACCAAAGCTGACTATAAGAATAACTGAAAGATAATCATAACCATAGTCAGCTATCACTTCATTAGCACCCTGAATAACAAAAAACTCTCTGGCAAAGAAAAGTCCTATGGCAAGAAATATTATATAGCTGCAGGCTGTTATGAATATACCCTGTACCGCCATCTTATCAGCTTCTTCATGCCTTCCTTCTCCTAATGCCCTTGAAAGCAGCGCATTAGTACCTACACCCACGCCGCCTGCAACACCAATCATAAGATTCTGCATTGGAAATGCCATTGAAACCGCTGTAAGCGCTTCCTCACTTATTCTTGCAACAAATATACTGTCAACAATATTATACAGTGCCTGTACAAGCATTGATATCATCATTGGCAGAGCCATATTAATAAGCAGCTTATTAACAGGCATTGTACCCATTTTATTTTCTTTCATTGTATTACTCATAAAATTCTTCTCCCTTATTCTCCTCGTCAAAATATTCATATTCTCTCATATTATCTTTGGTTTTATTCTGCTCATCAATAGCATTGCCAAGACCCTTCAATGCTGAGAAAGGTAAGAATATCTTAGCTCTGCTTTCCATATCCATTCTTGGTCTTTTACTCGGTACCGGCCATTTCATATTAATTATATCATCATATTTTCCCATAAGCTATGCCCTGTGACCTCCAATCTGACCGTTTCTTTCAATTGCGGTCGCCTTGCTCTGCAGGTTATTTGCTTTCATCACCGCATTCTTACCGTATTTTTTTTTAATATCAAGCATGGCATGCTGCATCTTCTTTTCGCGTTCAAGCTGTGTCTGGTCTGTAAACATGTCAAACTGCTGAAAGCCCTCATTAGTAAGATTGGCAACTGTAAGATTTAACTTTCGGATATACAGCTTTCTGTTAGTATATTTGTCATATATATCAAGAAAAGCTTCTCTTAACTGTTTTGATGAGGATGTACATGTCGTAAGCGAAACAGATTTGTTAAGTCCCTGTGGAACTTCCCTTCCATATCTGTCCACATGGATTTCACCCTTGTAGGTTCCTTCATCAACATTTACCCTGTCATAAGTTACATTTAATGCAATCGAATCGGTCACAAAACCTTTATCAACTAAATCCAGTGCAAGCTCATCTGCCATCTCTCCAACTACAATTCTTGCATCTTCAAATGTGTATGGCTCTTTTAACACCTGTCCTGAACACAGGCTGCTCGCCTTGGGCTTATATTTCTTAATATCTGCAATTGTACACGGTTCATATCCCCATGCATGGTCTATAAGAATCTCTGCATCTACACCAAACTGCTTATACAGCCAGTCCTCATCTTCAAGGGACATTCTCGCAATATCACCCATAGTCTTTATACCATGTTTTTCAAGCTGTCTTGATATTCCTGGTCCAACCCTCCAGAAGTCTGTAAGAGGTGTATGATTCCATAGCATTTTTCTGTAATCATTAACACTTAATTCTGCGATACGCACTCCCTTGCTGTCTGCCTGTATATGCTTTGCAACTATATCCATTGCTATCTTGCATAGATACAGATTAGGTGCAATTCCTGCAGTAGCCGTTATCCCTGTCGTATCGTACACATCCTCTATAACTTTTGCGGTAAGCTGTCTTGCCGTCATATTATACAGCTTCATATAATCTGTTGCATCTATAAATACTTCATCAATACTGTATACAGTTATGTCATCCTTACTGAAATATTTTAAATATATAGAATATATCTTTGATGAATATTTCATATAAAGCCCCATTCTTGGAACTGCTACAGTATATTCAAGCTTCTTTCCTGTGCGTTCTTCAATTTCTTTTGCCTTCTGTTCTACCTCAAAAAGCCTGCTTCGTCCGGAAAGTCCATATTTCTTAAGAGAAGGAGTAACTGCAAGACATATTGTTTTAGCTGTTCTTGATTCATCAGCTACTACGAGATTAGTGGTAAGCGGGTCTGATTCTCTTTCAACACACTCAACACTTGCATAGAATGATTTAAGATCAATTGCAATATACACTCTTTCCATTACACCCTCCTATACTTAATCCTAGAAAAAGACACACCAGCATATACCAGTGTGTCTTGTAGTTTCATAATAATTCTAGCCAATTTTCATTGCAAGATATATCTAATCAGCTATTATCTTTTTCATAATATCAAGTGGAACATAATAACTCACACCTAATGGATTAATAACTATTCCTGATGCACCAATCTCCTTCACTGACTTTAACAGCTCCATATATGTATATAACATATTCTCATGCTTATCAAAATAGCATTTATCAAGCTCTATACCATCTGTAAATACAGGAAGCGCCAATACCTGCTCGCCTTCTTTATGCTCTACCTTATCAGTTATATCCACATAAGGATGTGCAATCGAAACAGAATCATCTGTTTCTTCCTTAGTACAAGGAACCATAAAATCTGCATTGCGGAGTGCTACCTTTAAATCTGTCTCTTTAGATGCAAGAACTGGTGAATTATCATCGACTTTATCTTTTCTGAATTCCTGAAAGAAAGAAATAAGTGCATTCTGTAATGCAGGGTTAGTAACATATTCATCCTTAAAGAACATATCATATGTTGCAATTTCTTCTCTTGATATAGTAAGCATATTGTCCCTGCCATCTATAAATCTGATATTCTTAATACCATTTCTGTACATATGTCCAACTTCAGACATAATACCCTGACCATCTTCTATGCCAAATGAAATACTGAAACCATATTTTTTAAGCCTTTCTTCAACTTTAAGATGATTAGCATAATCATAAAGTACAATAATATCATTGTCTACAACATATGGATAGCCTGTATTATCACAGTATATAGTCCATAAATGTTCTGCATTCATAAGCTTTTCAATAACTATTTTACGGTAAAGGTCATTAAGCCAGCTAAAGTAACCAGCATCATTAACATTCTTCTTTTCTTCCGCTTCATTAATTAATGCAGGAATAATTTTTGTAAGTACTTCAACACTGTCAGATAAAGCAAGGTTCTTAATATATTCACAGCCCTTATCCTCATCTTTAAAAATATGTCTTGTAATATCCTGTGCCTTTATTGAATCCATTATATTCTCCAATCTTTTACTAGCTAAATCTTATACTGACAGAATACCACAATATTGATATTCTTTCAATAAATGATGTTTTAATCTGCCTTAATCAAAGCATTTTTTATAGAATCAGAATCGCTATTTTTATTCAGTAAAAACATAAGCATTAAACGTGCCTTATATGGTTCTAAATCTGTATAATAAATATTATCCGCTGAGTTATCTTTAATCTTGGTATCTAAAACATCTTTACTGCATGTGATAACCACTGGCGCAATATTCTTCTGCGATATAATTTCATAGGTTTCACTTGATATATCAGCACCAGATGTTGAAGGTATTATTACCATTCCATTACTGATATAAATTTTCTTGGATAATTCATCCGTGTTAGCACCTATATAATCATAGAAAATATCCACATCAGGCAATGCTTTTACAGAAGAAATGTCAAATACATCAGATACATTCTTGTTAACCATACAATCCTGTGGCAGTGATTCTGCCTCTCCATTAATATATGACTTAACCTGTGATATGAGTGCTGCCTGCTTTGTATCATCATTAAGATTCTTAATTATAACCAACGGCTTTTTATCCTCAACAGTCAATGATATAAAATATGAAATATAATCAATATACTGTTCTTCTCCGATAAGTATTATTCCTTTTGTCTTATCATCCTCAATATTTTCATTAATTTCTTTAACAGCCTTTAACATACCCGATACTGAATAATCAGACGTCTTATCTGTACCGAGTATATATATTCCCTGATTATCATTATCTTCTTCTGATGGAATCTGTTCATCAGAAGAAGTATCATTATTCCCTGTATCATTCTGTGATTCAGTCTGTTCCTGCCTTGTCTCATCCTGACTTATAACATATTTCATTGGATTACCAAACATTGAACTGCACCCTGTCAACATCAGGGATGCAATCACAAAACCAGACATTGTTATACAAAACTTTTTATTAATGGAAGAGCTAGCAAAAATATTAAAGGCCAAAAGAACAAAAGAAGGTAGTTTAGATTTAGATGTACCAGAAAGTAAAATAATTCTTGACGACAATGGAATAGCAATAGATGTAAAAAAATATGAAACTAATTTTGCACATGAAATAATAGAACAATTCATGCTTATAACTAATGAAACAGTTGCAGAAAGATTTTTCTGGTTAGAAGCACCATTTATATATAGAGTACATGAAAATCCTGATCCTGATAAAATTGATGAATTAAATAAATTCTTATTTAACTTAGGATATAAAATAAAATATAAATGGACATGGAAAAGAATAAAAGAATTACTAAAAACATTATTAATTGTTTTAATAATAATAGTAGTTTTGTGGTTTTTTCCGCCGACTCATAATTTAATAATTAAATTTTACGAGTCTAATACAATATTACAAGTAATAGTAGATGTTATAGGAAAAATATTTAAGGGGACTTGGAATGCAATTTGCTCAATATTTGGTTCAAAATAGGTGACAAATATTGAAACAGGCAATAAAATGTTGTATAATAACTAATGCAAATAAGAGTAGGAGATGTATATATTATGTATAAAGATCATAATTGTGGAGAACTAACAATAAAAAATGTAGGAGAAAACGTAACACTAGCGGGTTGGGTACAAAAAATTAGAGACTTAGGGTCAATGACATTTATAGACCTTCGTGACCAATTTGGAATTACACAAATAGTGATATCAGCTGATAATAAAGAACAATTAGAAAATGTTGTTTCAGAATGTGTTATTCAAGTAGTTGGAAAAGTAATTGAAAGAAGCAATAAAAACCCTAAGATTCCAACAGGCGAAATAGAAGTAGAAGCAAATAAAGTAGAAATGTTAGGTAAATGCAAGACAGTATTACCATTTGAAGTTAACTCAGACAAAACAGGAGAAGTAAAAGAAGACTTAAGATTAGAATATCGTTTTTTAGATTTAAGAAATGACAAACTACATAAAACAATATTACTTCGTAGTGAGGTTATGAAAACTATTCGTAAAAAAATGGATGAGCTAGGATTTACAGAAATTCAAACACCTATTTTAGCGAACTCTTCACCAGAGGGAGCAAGAGACTACTTAGTTCCAAGTAGAATTCATCCAGGAGAATTTTATGCTCTTCCACAAGCACCACAACAATTTAAACAATTGCTAATGATATCAGGGTTTGATAAATATTATCAAATAGCTCCATGTTTTAGAGACGAAGACCCTAGAGCAGATAGAGCTCCAGGTGAGTTTTATCAATTGGATTTTGAAATGAGCTTTGCAGAACAAGAAGATGTTTTAAAAGTATTAGCAGATATATTTAGAACAGTTTTTACGACACACACAGACTGGAAAGTAGATGAAGCTCCATTTATAAGAATTCCATATTTAGAGGCTATGGAGAAATATGGTAGTGATAAACCAGATTTAAGAAATCCACTTATAATACAAGATGTTACCGAAATATTCAAAGATGTTGATTTTATGGCATTTAAAGATAAAACAGTTAAAGCAATAGTAGTTCCAAATAGAGCAGAACAAAGCAGAAAGTTTTTTGACAGCATGACAGAATTTGCTACAAATGAAGTAGGAGCTAAAGGTTTAGCTTGGGTTAAGGTAGACAGTGAAAATGCACTATCTGGGGGAATTGCAAAATATATAACACTAGAAGTTCAAAAACAATTAGAGAACAAAATAGAAATGAAACCAAATTCGGCTGTATTTTTTATGGCAGATGAATTTAAGACAGTTCAAAAAATAGCAGGAGCAATTCGTATTGAACTAGGAAACAGATTAGATTTATTAGAAAAAAATGTGTATCGCCTATGTTA
>OLHA01001881.1_pt1 | contig 10592 bp, 12 predicted proteins | sample 1605961 | NCBI WGS metagenome assembly OLHA01 (sample SAMN03283288) | human gut metagenome | biome: human-associated habitat; material: feces | host: Homo sapiens | place: Peru | collected 2012
CTTTACAACAGAGTTACGACAACCGACACCAACAGCAACTACGGTCTTGTGAACGAAGTCGACGCAAAAGACGGCGAAATCACCGTTTCGTCCAAGCACTAATCCCCTTGCCGCTTTCGGCGGCACAAACTAAAACCCCTCATAATTTTCCCTATAAAAGAGAAGCGGCGGACTCAAAGTCCGTCGCCTCTTTTTTTAAATAAAAATAAGCATTTTTATAAAAAGTTTCTCCAACAATATTAACTTTATCTTTATTTAAAATTTGATAAGAATTATACTCACCAAATGCTTCTTCAAATAAAGCTTTGTGATCTAAAAAATCATTACCATCATTTAAAGTAACTGCAACTAAATTAGTATTATTTTTAGAAGCTGTTGTTACTAAAGTTCTCCTAGCTTTTTCAGTAAAACCTGTTTTACCACCAGTTGTATATTTATAAGTTTTTAATAATTTATTTTTATTATACCAAGCATAAGTATTCATATTTGTAGTTAATACATATTTTTTTGTTCCAACAATTTTTTTATAAATATCATTTTTCATACAATAACTAGTTAATAATGCCATATCATAAGCACTAGAATAATTTCCTTTATCAGCATCAAGACCACTTGGATTATTAAATGTTGAATTTTTCATTCCTATTTCTTTAGCTTTTTCATTCATCATTAAAACAAAATCATCGACATTACCACCTACATAATTAGCAATTGCAAGTGCTGCATCATTACCACTTCTAAGCATTAAACCATATAATAGATCGATTAGCTTTAATTGCTCACCTTGTTTAATATAAATTCCGGAACCATATGCAGGTAAAATTTCATCACCTATAGTTACCACATCTTCGAGTTTTCCACTTTCAATCGCAACAATACAAGTCATTATTTTTGATATTGAAGCAACAGACCTAACATTATGAATATCCTTACTATATAATACTCTTAAACTATCCATATCCATTAAAATAGCGCTACTAGCACTACTATCAAAAGCCCTTGTTTTAATAGGAAAAACTAAAAACATAACTAAAATTATTAGTATAATTTTTTTCATATAACCACCTATAAAAATATATGAGTAATTGGACAAAATATGAAAAAAGTTATTTTATGCTTATCAATATTATTTATTCTACTAATAGAATTTAACTACATTGTATCAAAAATTAAAGCTGATTCAGGTTTTGACGCAGGTTATAGTTCCTCTAACTCTAGTTCTTCTTCTAATAGTAATTACTCTGGAAATAATACTTTTGCGTATATTGTATTACTTACATCACTAATATCTATAACATTTACATTTATTATTTGTACTTCTTTTACCAATAAAAAAGGATTATTAGTACAATTATAGGAATAATTTTAGGAATTATCCTTTCAAATATATAAAGATATACAAATTGCTTGGATGAATTTTAATCTGGACACTATAAAAAATTTAGTTAGTGATGAAATTTATAATATGTATTCTATGCAACTTGACACATTAAAAGTTAAAGGTCAACAAAATATTATGAGTGATATAAAATATATTGATAGTTATATTTCTAAAGTATCAATTGAAAATAATATAGAAACAATTGAATCCATTTTAAAAGTAACACGCTATGACTATATTGTAAATAAAAAAAATAAAGTCATCAGAGGAAACAAATATAAAAAGATGACATATATTTATATATTAACATTTACTAAAAATTTAAGTCAAAATAATAACAAATGTCCAAATTGTGGAACAGAATTAGACATAAATTCTAGTGGAGTATGTACTTATTGCAATTCAACAATTATTAATAATGAAACAAATTGGATTATGACCAAAAAACAAATGATAAAACAATTCTAATTTTAAAGATAATATGATAAAATAGCTACAGGAGGTAATTTATGAAAAAATTTATATTAACTTTGTCAATAATTTTTCTGTTATGTATCGGAGCAGTTTTTAAACCAAATTTAATAAAAGCCGATTCGGGATTTGATTCTAGTTGGGATTCAGGTTCATCTGATTGGGGAAGCTCGTCAGATTGGGGTAGTTCAAGTTGGGATAGTTATGATTCAGATAGTTCAGATGGAGATTTAAGTGGTTCAAGCATTTTCGCAATAATAATCATTACAATAATAGTAATTGTTATTGTATCAATTATTTGTTCAAAAAAAGAAAATAAATCAATCGACACTGAAATAGAATCTTATTCAAAGCTTTCTAGTGTTGAAATACATGAATACATAAGTGACTTAGACATTGAAGAATTTAATAATACTGTTTTCAATAGCTATAAACAAATTCAAGAAGCATGGATGAATTTTGATCTTGATACAATTAGAAATTTAGTTAGTGATGAAATTTATAATATGTATTCTATGCAACTAGATACATTGAAAATCAAAGGGCAAAAAAATATTATGTCTGATATAACATACATTAGTAACTATATAACAGATATAAATGTTGATAATAACACAGAAACAATCGAAACAATTTTAAAAATATCTTGTTATGATTATCTAGTTGATGATAAAAATAATGTAGTACGTGGAAATAAAAATATTAAATTACACTACACTTATAGATTAACATTTACTAGAAAAATTGAAAAAACAAATTTAAAATATTGTCCAAATTGTGGAGCAGAATTAGACATAAATTCTAGTGGAGTATGTACTTATTGTAAATCGACAATTATCAATAATGAAACAAATTGGATTATGACAAAAAAAGAAATGTTAAAACAAAAATAAGGTGATTATATGTTTTTAAGTCTCGAAAATATATTATTAAAAATTAAAAATTTTATAAATGATAACTATATAATTATACTTTTGATGATACTAATAATCATACTTTTTACTTTAATCGCAAATATAAATACAAAAAAGAAAAGTAGAAATTATCATTTTTACAAAAAGAAAAATGACCCACTTTTAATAAATAAAAATAATATTGAAAACAAGGATGAAATAGAAAAAAAAGTTTTTAATTTATTATATAATTTAAAAATATATAAAATGAATTTAGACATTGATAAAATTAAAAACATAGTTAATGATAATATCTATGATCTATATAAAGTACAAATAAAAACATTATCCGAAAAAAATCAAAAAAACATAATTCAAGATATAAAATATATTAATTCATACATTACAAATATTAGCCAAAATAATAACTTAATAAATTTAAGGATGATAATTGAATGTTATGATTATATAATATGTAACAATAAAGTAATTAAAGGTAGTAATAATAAAAAAGTTTTACAAACGTATGAAATTGAAATTTTAAATGAAAAAATTAATAAACTAGAATTATTATATGAAAGGGAAATATAATATGTTAAATGAATTAATAAAATTAGATAACACTTTTTCTGAAAGTAAATTTTTAACAAAAGTAGATAATATATTTGTTATGCTACATATATCACTTATGACAAGTAATTTAGAAAGAGTCAAACATTTCATTAACGATGAAATATTTAATAAATTTGATAAACGTTTAAATCAATTAAATAAAAACAATCAAGTTCAAATGTTTGATGAATTAAATGTAAAATCAACTGAAATTGAAAATATAGAAATAACAGATGAAAATTTTATTATTAGAGTAAAATTAACATCAAGATATATGGACTATATTATAGATAAAAACACAAAAAAATTAATAAGTGGTAACAATACAAGTAGAGTTCAAAAAGATAATTTTCTAACATTTACTAAAAAAAGAAATTTTAAAGAACAAAGTTCAGTTAGAAAATGTCCATCTTGTGGAGCAAACATGGATGTAAATAATACAGGAAAATGCAAATACTGTGGAACAATTTATAACAATGTCGATTATGACTGGATTCTAACAAATATTGAAACAAAATAAAAATCCATTATTTGGATTTTTTTCTATGCACAATAATACTACCTTGCTGTACCTCATTATTAATAGCCACATCATCAATAACAAAAGAAGAAACATTTAATTTTTTATAAACACTAGTATTTAACTCATCATCTTTTAAATCTAATAAAGGTAACCAATGATAATTAAGTAAAATATTTCCATTATCTTCTAAATTATTTTTATCTAAATTTTTAATTAAATTTACAAATTTTTTCTTATTTAAAACATATTGTAAAATATTCGATAAATTAATAAATGAATATTTATTTTTGAAAAAATTATCAATTTTTAAAATGTCTAAATTTTTATATAAAATTTCACAATTATCAATTTTATTCTTTAATATTTCATAATTAGTTAAATCCATATAAGGAATTCTTTTAACAATTAAAGGATGTATCCCTTCTTTGTTTAAAAAACAATTTGAAAAATATTTTTGATTAGCAAAAAAGAACTCATCCCAAAAAAATCTAACTTCATCTTCTTTTATATATTTAGAAATTTTATTATATTCATCCAAACGATTATAATTATAATGTAAAAAATAAAAATTTTTAAAATCATCATAAGAAAGAGCCATTATTGCATATTTTTTTAACATCAAATTATAATAAGTTAATCTATTTGTATCAAAAGTATCAACATGACTTGCACCATATAAAATAGCGCTTAAAACCTGATCCCCAGAACCAGTAACAGTTAAAACATTTTCCCCCATTATACTAAATTTTTCATAATATGAGCGTAAATTTTCATTACTATATAAATAACATGGAGAAATATCTGAAAACTTTGAAGGATTTTTAGCCCAATTCAATATTTTTTGGGACTCACTCTTATTACAAGATGATTGCTTTTTTACCATTTCTATTAATAATTTAATATCTTTATATACCTGTTTATCCATAAATTCCTCGCTTTTTCAAATTATTATAACACTTAAAAAATTTTTTTCAAGAAAAAAATAGATTGCTCTATTTAATATTCATATATACCTAAAATTTTATCTTCATCAATACTAGAAATATCATTTAATTCCCACTTATCATCAATTTTTGTTAAATTTAATTCTAAAGTATATTTAACCTTATCTTTAACATTTTCAAATTCAGATAAACGATAACTTATAAATTTTTCATCACTAAACTTATTATCATCATCTAAAAATTCCTCTGGATGATTTTTAACATATTCTTCTACACTAGCTTTTTTCTTTGAATAATCATAAACCTCAATTTCAACAGTTACAACTGCTGTATCTCCATTTACAACCTCATCCTTAACATCATAAGTTAAATTCTTATAATGTTTTTTCATAATTTCTTTATATTTTTCTTTTTGATCATTTGTCATCGTATTATCATTTTTTAAAACATTATTTAAATCATCTATAACTTTTTGATTTAAAGTTTGATAATTCATAAAAAACATTTCAACTTGTTTTGTAGGCGTATTATTTAATTTCTCACCACATCCTGTAAATAATATAAAAGATAAAATTATCGGTACAATTATTTTTTTCATATGTTCCCTCCATTTTTATAATGGAAATATAAAAATTTTTTATACAAAAAAATGTAAAAATTAATTTACATTTTATCTAACTTTAATATGAACTTCTCTTAATTGTTTTTCACTTATTTCAGTAGGTGAACCCATTAACATATCAGTACCACTTGCTGTCATAGGGAAAGCTATAGTTTCACGGATACTTACCTCATCCTTAAGAAGCATTAACATACGGTCAATACCTATTGCCATACCAGCATGTGGAGGTGCCCCATATTGAAATGCAGTATATAATGACTTAAATTTATCCTTTAATGTTTCTTCATCATATCCAGCAATTTCAAAAGCCTTCTTCATAATTTCTATATCATGATTTCTAACAGCTCCACTAACAAGTTCAATACCATTACATACAAAATCGTATTGATAAGCTAAAACCTCTCCAGGTTCTTTATTTAATAAACTGTCCATTCCACCTTGAGGCATACTAAATGGATTATGAGTAAATACATATTTTCTCTCTTCTTCATCAAATTCAAACATTGGGAAATCATTTATTATACAAAATTCATATCTATTTGGATCTAATAACTCCAATCTACGGCCTAATTCTAAACGAATTTGACCAGCTTGTTTACTTGCTTGTAATTCACTTCTATCAGCTATAAAGAATAATACACTACCAACATTTAATGATGCTCTTTGAATTAAATTTCCTCTATCTTCATTTGTTAAAAATTTATCAATTGGTCCTTTAAAAGACATATCATCTTCTACAGTAATATAACCAATACCAGGCATACCAATACTTTTAGCATAATCAACTAACTCATTAAACCAACTATTAGATTTACTTGCTAAATCAGGAACCATAATACCTCTTACAGTAACACCTTTAAAAGGTTTAAAACTAGAATTAACAAAAATATCACTTAAATCAATTATTTCAAATGGAATTCTTAAATCTGGTTTATCACTTCCATATTTAAGCATTGCCTCACGAAATGGTATTCTTCTAAAAGGAGGTTCAGATATTTTTTTATCACTAAATTTATGGAAAACATCTTTAAAAATTTTCTCACCAACTGAGTAAACATCTTCCTCAGTAGCAAAAGCCATTTCTAAATCTAATTGATAAAATTCTCCATATACTCTATCTGCTCTTGCATCTTCATCTCTAAAACAAGGAGCAACTTGGAAATATCTATCAAATCCACTTACCATTAATAATTGTTTAAAAATTTGTGGTGCTTGTGGTAGAGCATAGAATTTACCATGAAAAAGTCTTGATGGAACAACAAAATCTCTAGCACCCTCTGGAGAAGAAGCTGTTAAAATAGGTGTTTGAATTTCAGTAAAATTCATACTTTCCATTTCATTTCTTAAAAAATTAATAACTTTAGATCTAAAAATAATATTATCATGTACTTTTTTATTTCTTAAATCTAAATAACGATATTTAAGTCTTGTTTCTTCATTTACCTCACGTGAAGTAATTACTTCAAATGGTAAAACATTTTTGCATTTACCTAAAACCTCAATATTATCAACAACTACTTCAACTTCTCCACTAGCAATACGTGGATTATAATCTTCTTCATTACGTTTTCTAACATTTCCAATTAAAGTGATAGCTGATTCACGAGTTAATCCATCAAATATAGAATTATCGTTACTTACAACTTGAACAGTACCATGTTCATCTCTAATATCTAAAAATATAACTCCACCATGGTCTCTAATATTTTCAATCCAACCAGCAATTTTAACAGACTTACCTATTGAATCATTATTAATATCACCACAGTAACAATTTCTGTATATATTCTCTTTCATAATTACCTCTTTTCAATTTCACTAATCATCATTTCTCTTGTCATTGCTGGATTAGCTTGTCCTTTAGTTTTTTTCATTACTTGACCAACTAGGAAATCAACTATATTAGTTCTACCTTGTTTATATGTATCAATACTTTCTGGATGTTCATTTAATACCTCGGTAACAATATTTAATATTTCTTCAGTTCCACCAATTTGTTTAATACCTAATTCTTCTACAATAACATTAGGTTCTTTTTTGTCTTCTAATGATTTATAAAATACTTCTTTACTTTGTTTAGAAGAAATCTTACCATCTTCAACCATTTTAATTAATTCAACTAACATCTTTGGAGTAAAAAATAACTCATCAATACTTAATTCATTTTTATTTAAGAAACCTAATATTATACTTGTAATCCAGTTTGAAGCAGATTTTGGATTTGCGCCTAATTTAATAGTTTCTTCAAAATAATCAGCAACATTCTTTTCTTTTACTAAAATTTTAGCATCATAACTAGTTAAACCAAATTCATTAATATATTTTTCTTTTCTTTCTGGAGCAAGTAATGGTATAGAAGCTTTAATACTCTCTAACCAATCTTTAGATAACTTAAATTTTGGTAAATTTGGTTCAATAAAATATTTATAATCAATTGCGTCAACTTTACTACGCATATAAATAGTAGTGCCAGATTCCTCATCCCAACGTCTTGTTTGTTGTTCCATAGAATCATATTCACCAGACTCTTTTAATTCAATTTGTCTTTCAAGTTCAAAGTTAATTGCGTCCCTTACTCCACCAAATGAGTTAACATTTTTAATTTCAACCTTAGTTCCCCAATTTTCTTCCTTAGTTTCATCTAAATTTTCATCCATAATAGAAACGTTAACATCACATCTAATTTGACCTTTTTTACTATCAGCTTCACTAATACCAGCATATTGGTAAATAGATCTCATTGTTTCAAGGAAAGCTACAGCTTCATTTGCAGAACGAAAATCTGGATAAGTAACAAGTTCAAGTAAAGGTACTCCTGCTCTATTATAATCGATTGTTGATACAGTAGCATAGTGATCAGTACTTGCGGCATCTTCTTCAAGGTGAATATTGTTAATTCTTACAGTTTTTAACTCATCACCACATTCATAAGTAAGTTCACCATAAATTCCAACAGGTGCAGGTTTTGTTTCTTGTGTAATTTGAAAACCTTTTGGTAAATCTGGATAATAATAATTTTTTCTTTCAAAATAAATATATTCAGGCTGCTTACAATTTAAAATAATACTTGCCATTAAAGCTTTTTTTATAGCTTCTTTATTTACAACTGGAAGTGTTCCTGGAAAAGCCATATCAACTGGTCTAATATTACTATTTGGAATATCACTATAACTATTTCTAGCACCAGAGAAAACTTTAGTATTAGTTTCACTAATTTCACAGTGCATTTCTAGTCCAATAAGAACTTTATATCCATTCATTATTTACACCTCTTTGCTATTTGATTTTTATAATCCATAGAATTTTCTAATGCATAAGCAATATTCAAAACATTAATATCATCATAACAATTACCAGTAATATTAACACCAACAGGCAATCCATCTACAAAACCGTTTGGTATAGTGATTGAAGGAAAACCACCAAAATTTCCAATTTGTAAATGTTCCTCTAAAACAGCAGTATTTTCATCTAATATATCTAGTGAACCATCCAAGTGTTTTGCAGGACCACTTCCAACTGGTAAAATAACCGCATCATATTTTTCATATAATTTTTTCCATTCATCAACTAATAATCTTCTTACACGTTGTGCATTAAAGAAATAACGATTTTTGTTTTGAGCTTGTAATACATAAGAACCAATTACAAATCTTCTTTTAATAAGTGGAGAAAAACCTACTGTACGATAATTTTTCATCATTTCAATATAATTTTTTCCCTCTCCACGTGGTCCAAAAATAATACCAGTTAAATTTGACATATTACTTGTTGCTTCCGCACAAGAAATAACTACATATACACTTGCTACAGCATTAAGAAGTTTTTTATCAATTGAAACTTCTTCAATTTCCATACCAAGACTCTTACATTTATCAAGTGTTTTCTTAAAATTTTCTAAATGCTCTCTTAATTCACTACTTGCATTAGGATAATTTTCTATATCACAAATTTCTTTAACATAACATAACTTTTTACCTTTAACATCAGAATTTAAAGAATCATATAAATGAATATCACTTGAATCCCAACTAGTCATATCATTTTTATCGATTCCCTTCATATTATCTACAACAATTGCGGCATCTTCTACAGATCTAGATAACACGCCGCAATGATCTAGACTACTAGCAAATGGAAAAAGTCCATAACGAGAAATCATTCCATAAGTTGGTTTATAACCTACAATTCCACAATATGCAGCAGGTTTTCTAATAGAGTCTCCTGTATCAGATCCAGTTGCATAAGGATATACTCCAGCCGCAACAGCGCAAGCACTACCTGCACTAGATCCAGCACACATACGAGTATTATCCCAAGGATTTTTTACAACTCCAGTATGACCTGTAGTACCAGTTCCACCCATACCAAATTCATCAAGTACAGTTTTATTAACAGGAACAGCTCCTGATGCTTCTAGATTTGAAATAGCAGTTGCTGTAAAAAAAGGCACATAATCTTTAAGTGTATTAGATGAACCAGTACTAAGAATTCCTTTTGTACTATAATTATCTTTAATACCATATGGAATACCAGATAATAAATTCTCTGTTACGCCACACCCTTTAGCATCATCTAAAATAGTAACAAAAGCATTACACTCATCTTGTACTAAGTGAGATTTTTCTAAAGATTCTTTAACTAATTCATCACTAGTAACATCTCCATTAATTAATGCTTCATGAATTTCTTTTATTGTTTTATCCATATAACTCATATTATTCCACCACCCTTGGCACTTCTACTTCACGATCATTATAAACATCACAATTTTGTAATAAATCTTCAATTGGTACAGATTCTTCTACCTCATCTTCTCTAAGTTCAAAAGAAAAATCATCCAAACACCATGACATTGGTTCGACATTTTCAATATTTGGTATTTCGTTAATTATATCAATATTTTTATCAATGATTTCAAATTCGTCTAATACCATTTTATTTTCTTCTTCAGTTAAGCCTATAAGCAATTTATCTGCATAGTCATCAACCATTTCTTTAGTAAATTTACTACTCATAAAAAATCCTCCTTTAAATAAAAAATTTCTGAAAAACAAAATTCAGAAATTTAAATAACAAATATGGCGCCTGATGTAGGACTCGGACCTACGACCTGCCGGTTAACAGCCGGATGCTCTACCAACTG
>OLHA01001882.1_pt1 | contig 10586 bp, 9 predicted proteins | sample 1605961 | NCBI WGS metagenome assembly OLHA01 (sample SAMN03283288) | human gut metagenome | biome: human-associated habitat; material: feces | host: Homo sapiens | place: Peru | collected 2012
TGCCGCCGATGCGCTGCTTGCCGCCCTGGTAGTTCTGGACCCGCTCGGAGACCAGGCTGTCCACCCGGTCGTCAAAGCGGGCGGAGTTGACCTGCACGGCGGAGGTATCCACAACGCGGCGCTCCCGCTTGCGCTCCGGCTCCTTGGGCTTGGCGGGGGCGGCGGGCTCGGCCTTCTTCTCGGCCGGGGCCGGGGCGCTCTGCGCGGCGGCGGGGGCGGCGGGAGCGGCTGCCTTGTCGGCGGCCGGCGCCGCCTTCGGCTCCTCCTGCTTGGGCTCGGGCTTCTTTTCGGCGGGCTTGGCCTGGACGGCAAAGACCTGCTCCAGAGAATCGATCTGGTGCTGCTGGGTCACGTAATCCAGCAGGACGTTCAGCTCCTCGTCGGTGAGGATCTGAGAATTGGACTTGGGCTTCTCAAAGAACCTGGACAGGACCTCCGAAACCTCCTTGGGCGCAAACCCCAAGTCCGCCGCGACCTCCTTCAATCGAACCTTCACAATACTCATATATTATACGCACCTCCATAAATACAAACACAACATTCCCAAAAACCTGCTGTCTCCCCTCTCGCTGCCCCCCCTGGGGGAAGTGCCGCGATAGCGGCAAAGGGGGTGGCGCTGGTAACTTTGAGCTGTTACCACTCAACCGGGGACACCCCCTCAGTCAGGCCGTTCGGCCTGCCAGCTCCCCCATCGGGGAGCCAAGACTCGCTGGCCCTTTTGGGACAAGGGGAAGGCTATTTCTTCCCTTTTCTGACGTTCCTTTTGTGGGCCCTGGCTTCGGCCTGGCGCTTTTGAAGCTTTTTGGACTTGGCGTCCAGCACATCAATGGCGCTCTGGCACAGCTGGGGCTGGGGCAGGCTCCTGAGCAGGGCCAGGGCCAGGGCGGCGTCGGTGACGGCGGCGATGGCCAGACTGGTACGGCCCACGGCAATGCCCATGTCCTCCTTGGTAAAGGGCAGGCGGACGCACTGCTGCTCCGTCCCGGCGGCGAAGGACTTTGCCCTGCGCCAGGTATGGTCGGAGGCGTCGGCGGCCACGGCGATCAGGTACGCCTTGCCCGTGCGGGCCATGTCGCCCACCGGCTCCTCGCCCAGCTCGGCCAGGCCGGCCTTGCGGGCCAGGGAGAGATAGCTCAGCGCTTTAGCCTCCATGCTCCATCTCCTTTTCCAGCCGGGCGTAGACCTCCTCCGGGATGGTCACCTCCAGGCTTCTGTCCAGGGCCTTGCTGCGCAGGGCCTTCTTCAGGCATTCGGGATCGGGGCAGATGTAAGCGCCCCGGCCGGGGGCCTTCCCGCTGAAATCCAGGCTGACGCTGCCGTCGGTGCCCCGCACCACCCGGATCAGCTCCCGCTTGGCCCTGCGGGCCCGGCAGCCCATGCACTGGCGCTGGGGAATCTTCTTCTGCAAGCTGTTCTCCCCCTTTCTGTGGGATGGGAAGTTAATCTTTTATTCGGCAGCTTTCTCGCCGCTTTCGGCCTCGTCCTCCGGCCCGGCGGCCTTGGGGGCCTGGGAGGCGGGCTTGATATCGATCTTATAGCCGGTGAGCCGGGCGGCCAGGCGGGCGTTCTGGCCCTCCTTGCCGATGGCCAGGCTCAGCTGGTCGTCGGGCACGACGACGCTGCATGCCTTCTGCCCCGGCACCAGGGTGACGCTGATCACGTCCGCCGGGCTGAGGGCGGCCTTGACGTATTCGCAGGGGTCCTCGCTCCACACGACGATCTCGATCTTCTCGCCGTGGAGCGCTTCCACCACCGCCGCCACACGTCCGCCCCGGGGGCCGACGCAGGCGCCCACCGGGTCGATGCCCTCCATGGTGGCGCGCACGGCCATCTTGGAGCGGGAACCGGCCTCCCGGGCGATGTTGCGGATCTCCACCTGGCCGTCGGCGATCTCCGGGGTCTCCAGCTCGAACAGGCGGCGGATCAGGTTGGGATGGGTACGGGATACATGGATCAGCGGGCCGCGGGTGGGCTTGCGCACCTCCATGACGTAGACCTGGATGTGGTCGCCCTCGGCGAAGTGCTCGCCGGGGATCTGCTCGGAGGCGGGCAGCAGGGCCTCGGAGGCGTCGGCGCCCTGGCCGATCTTGACAATGATGTCGCCGGTGCCGGGCATGACCCGGGACACGGTGCCGGTGAGCAGCTCCTGAGCCTTGCTGGAGTAGCTCTCGAACATGGCGCCCCGCTCGGCCTCGCGGATGCCCTGGATGACCACCTGCTTGGCGGTCTGGGCGGCGATGCGGCCGAACTTGCTGATGTCCACGGGGATATAGACGGCGTCGCCCACCTGGGCGTCGGGGTTATAGCGCCGGGCGGCGTCGATGGGCAGCTCCAGGGCCAGGTCCTCCAGGTCCTCGTCGGCCACGGCGGTCTTGACCTGGAACATGGTCAGGCCATGCTCATCCAGATTCACCACCACGTTGTCGGCGGGCAGGTCCCGGCGATCCTCCCGGTCCCGGCGGTAGGCGTTGATCAGCGCCTGCTTCAGCCGCTCCACCATGTAGTCCACGGGGATGCCCTTGATCTTTTCCAGCTCCCGCAGGCTGTCGAAAATTTCCGCGCCGATGTCCACCTTGGGGGCCTCGGCCTGTTTCTTGGCTCTGGTATTTCTTGCCATGTCTGTCCTCCTGTCAGAATTCCACCCGAAGCCGCACCAGCGCGACCTGGGATTTTTCAAATGTTACGGTTTCCTTGCCGGTGTCCACGGTCACCCGGCCGTCCTCATACCCCCGCAGCACGGCGGGGATCTCCTTCAGCCCGTTCACGGGCCGGTAGAGCTTGACGGTGACGGGGCTGCCCAGAAAGCGGGCGAAATCCTCGGGCCGCTTCAGCGCCCGCTCCAGCCCGGCGGAGCAGACCTCGAACTGGTAACGGTCGGGGATGGGGTCGTGCTCGTCCAGAATAGGGTCCAGGGCACGGGAGATGGCCTCGCAGTCGTCGATGTCCACGCCGCCCTCTTTGTCGATGGCGACGCGCAGGATGTAATCCGCGCCCTCCCGGACGTATTCCACATCCCACAGCGAGCAGCCCCGTGCCTCTACGATGGGCTTGGCCAGGGCGGCCACCGTCTGCGTGATTTTCATCAGATCACCCTTTCGTCAATAAGAAAGAGAGGGGTGAGCACCCCTCTCTTTCATAGTTTCTTCATACGTACAGCCATATTATAGCACCGCAGACCCGGTTTTGCAAGCCCTTTTTCAGAAATTTCCGGGGGAAATTTGAGCGTTTTACCCGATTTGCTGGCCGAACAGCACCCGGCTGAAGTATTCCGGGCCCATCAGGTCCTCGATGGCGGTGATATAGGGCATGAGGATGATGTAATCCGGCTTCAGCTCCTCCAGCTGCTGGATCACCGGGGTGCCGCTGTACGTGCGGTAATCGAAGGTATAGATGGTGCCGAAATTCTGGGTCAGGAAGGGCACAAAGCAGTTGGCGAAGGAGTCGCGCAGGATCACGCAGGTGGGTGCGTCCTCCAGGCTGGCGTTGCACACCATGACCATGGGGTCGTCCCCGCCGAACACGGCATACTTGGAGAGGATGTCCATCCCCTCCCAGTAGTTGAAGAAGGGGCGCTCATATTTCCAGCCGTTGGGCTGGATGACCCACCGGGTCAGCTCCCCGGCGGGGCGGTAGGCGATGAGCTCGTCGGAGCGGAGCTTGTTGGGGCGGCTGACCCGGCCGGTGAGGCTGCCCCGGAACTCGCCCAGATTCCATTCCTCCGTGTCCGAAAGCTCCACCGGCGTCATGCCCAGGGCCTCGCAGGTGGCCCGGTAGGAATAGTAGGCTCCCAGGGCGGTCCAGTGGTGATCCGTGCGGAAGAAGAGGTACTCGTCATTGTGGGCCAGCAGGGCGGAGACGGTGTCCACCTTGACGATGCGGTCGTCCAGGCGGCTTTCCAGGTAGTCCAGGATTTTGCGCTGGCTCACGGAGTTCAGGGATTCCTGATACTGCTCCTCGATCATGATGCCCACGGCGGTGGGGGGCGGGGCGCTGACCACGGTGATGCCCGTGCCGTCCAGGGCCTGGACCAGGGCATTGAGCACGGCGGCGTAGTCGTCGGTGGTCTGCTTGGAGAAGTTCTGATAGACGTAGGCGGCGTCGCCCAGCTGGAAGGTAGTCAGGTTGCGGATGATCTCCGCCCCCTCGCCGGCGTTGGCTCCGTGCCACTGGGTCTCCTCCGGCTCAGTTTCCCCGGCGGAGGGTTCCTCGGGCCGGGTTTCTTCCGGCTGGGTTTCCTCGGGCTGGGTCGTCTCCGGCCGGGTCTCCTCCGGCCCGGTCCGGACGGCCGCGGCGGGAGCGGCGGCGGGCGCGGCCAGCATGGCGGCCTCTGTGGCGGGTTGGGCCGCTTCCTCCGTGGGCGCTTCGGTGACAGGCCGGGCGGGCGCTTCCGTCCGGGCGGACGCGGCCTGACCGGGCTCCTCCGCAGGGGCCCAGGTGGGGATCTGGATCAGAATTTCGGTGGGCTCCTCTGTGGGCGCTTCCGTCGGCGCTTCGGTGGGGGCCAGGGTGATATTGGGCACGAACACCGGCAAAGGCTCATCGTCGTCAAACACATCCGGCACCGTCTCCGAGGTGGGCACCGCGCCGGAGAGCATCAGGTCGGCCTCGCCGTGGAGGGCGCTGAGCATGGTGGCGGTCTCCAGCCAGCCCTCCCGCCCGGGGAAGGTATCGGAGAACCAGGTGGAGACGCCCCGGAAATACTCGCCGGAGGCCAGGCTCTCCCAGGAGAATTCCGGGAAGGCGGCCAGCTCCCGCCGCTCGGACATGGATTTGTCCGGGTGCAGCGCGGGCACAAAGCAGCATACCGTCAGCACGGCCAGCACCAGGAAGAAGGGGATCACGTATTTCAGCTTCGGTTTGTCGTTTTTCATAGCAGTCCCTCAGAATTGGAAATAGATGAATGGATTGAAGCTGTCGCCCACCAGGTTGGCGGTGGACAGCAGCAGGAGCGCCACGGGGATCAGGCCGTAGAATACCCAGTTCCAGCACTGGCGGGCCGCCCCTGCCGGGGGAAGCGCGCCGTCGATCCGCCGCCGCACCCCCTGCAGCAGCGGGGTGCAGGCCACGCAGGCGGTCAGCAGCAGCCAGAGATTGCTCCTGAGCTGGTTGACGCTTTCAAAGTCCGCCAGCACGCCCCCGGTCACGCCGAGCAGCCGCCCCAGCAGGGCCTTCACCAGCTCCAGATTCTGGAAGCGGAACAGCGCCCAGCCCAGGCAGACCACCAGCAGCAGATACAGATTGGAAACCACCGGCAGCTTCTTCAGCACCGGCTTCAGCAGATACCGCTCCAGCATCAGGAACAGGAAGCTCCACAGGCCCCACAGCACATAGTTCCAGCTGGCCCCGTGCCACAGGCCCGTGAGCAGCCACACCGCCAGGGTGTTGAAGATGGCTCTGGGCGCGGCGCAGCGGCTGCCCCCCAGGGGGATGTACACATAATCCCGGAAGAAGGTGCCCAGGGAGATATGCCACCGCCGCCAGAACTCGGTGACGGACCGGGACAGATAGGGATAGTTGAAGTTCTCAGGGTAGTGCAGCCCCACCATCAGGCCCATGCCGATGGCCATGTCCGAGTAGGCGGAGAAATCCAGGTAAATTTGCAGGGCGTAGGCGATCAGCCCCAGCCAGGCCCCCAGCACGGAGGTCTCCTCCAGCCGCAGCAGATTCTGGGCCAGCTGGGCCGCGTTCCCCGCCGCGGACTCAGAGAGGATCATGGTTTCCGCCAGCGCGCCGCAGGGGTTGGCCAGCAGCACCTTCTTGGCCAGGCCGCCGCAGAACCGGGACACGCCCCGGCAGATCTCCGGCGAACGGGGCCGGTCGGAGAACAGCTCCTGGGCCACCGTCTGATAGCGCACGATGGGACCGGCGATGCACTGATGAAACAGCGCCGCGTACAGCAGCACGTTCCAGTAGCTCTTCTGGGCCGGGGCCTCCCCCCGGTATACGTCCACCACATAGGTCAGCAGCTGGAAGGTATAGAAGGAGATGCCGATGGGCAGCACGATGTTGGCCGCCCAGGCAGGCGGCGCGCCGAAGATGCTCAGCAGGAAGCCCGCGTACTTGAAGTAGCCGATGAGCCCCAGGTCGATGACCACCGCCGCCGCCAGCCAGACCTTCGGGCGCTTCCCCCGGTCCACCCCCAGCGCGCAGAGCCAGGAGGCCAGGGCCATGCCCATGAGCAGCAGCAGATGCTTCGGCTCACCCCAGGCATAAAAAATCAGCGACGACACCAGCATCGCCCAGTTCTGCGCCCGCTTGGACCGCCGGCACAAAAACGTCGCCCCCAAAGACAGGGGGAAAAACGCGTACAAAAAAATCAGGCTGGAAAAGACCATAACAAAACCCCACCGCACACAATTTGGCACCATTATACAATGCCGCCCACCAAAAAGCAATCTCTTCCCCCAAAAAACGCCCCCGCCGGATCTGGCGGGGGCGTGATGGTAAGGGATCATCCGTGCTTTAAGGAACCGCTGATTAAATCAGCAAGAGCTGGCAGCGAGGGATTTTGTTCCCAGGCAAGGGATGGAAAATGGCGGAATACTGTATGTATTTCCCATTTTTCATCCTGCGGCATGGGAGCAAAAGGCCCGCTGTCCAGCCGCAGATGATTGATTCAGCGGTTCCTTAAGAAAGAATCCACGGCTTTGCTGACGATGCCGCCCAGGATGCCGCAGACGACGGCTTCCAGGAGGCCCTGAACGCCCACCAGGAGCACCACGAACATCAGCGGATTGGCGGCTCCCTTGGCGGCGACGATGTCCTGCACCGTGGCGGTGTTGTAGAATACCAGGACGATGTAGCCCATGAAGAACAGGGTGTTCAGCAGCGGGGCGCTGATGGCTCCCACGAAATAGCTGACCAGCCCCCGGCGGTCCGCCCGGCGCACCAGCCGGTACAGCAGGGCGCAGCACAGGCCCATGAGCATCCGCGTGCCCACGGTGAGGATCACCGTATGCACCGGGCTGACGTTAAAGAAGGCCGCCGTCATGCCTCCCGCGCCGGAAACGGCGTCGTACAGGCTGAACGCGCCGAACACGCCCCCCAGGATCAGCCCCGCCGCAGGCCCCAGGCAGATGGCGCCCACGGCGATGGGAAGGGTGAGGAAGCTCATGTTCAGCGGCCCCATGGGCACCTTGCCCAGGCCCAGCAGCCGCATGGCGATCTCAATGGCCACCAGCAGCGCCAGCCGCACCCAAAGCCTCAGATTCTTGCTTTCCATATTCAATTCCTCCTGCTGTCGTTCCGCTGCGCGCGGATACGATGCGTTCATTTTTCCGGCCCACGCCGGAGACGTTTTCGCCCCTGCCTCCGGGCTGCCGTTTCCACCGAATACAGCGCCCCCAGGGACAGGGGCATTATACCACAGAATCCGGGATTTTCAAATGTTTTTTTGCCAAAGCGCCCCTGAAAGGTTTAGCAGGTGTAGCCATTCATAGAATGGCGTACAGCTGCTTCATGCAAAGCTGAGCTGGCAGGCCCAATGGGCCTGACTGAGGGGTTTGCGGTAGGTATTTGCGGTTTTATGAAATCTCGGGCGAATATGCACAATCCCTCGGCTCCCCGGTGGGGGAGCTGGCAGGCCCAAAGGGCCTGACTGAGGGGGTGTGGTCCGTTGAATGGTGACAACTCAAAAATACCAACGGCACCCCCTTTGCCGCTTCGCGGCACTTCCCCCAAAGGGGGCAGCAAGGGATTGTACGAATTCGCCTAAGCCTTGGCAAAAAGGTAACTGCTCGCCGCACCCCTCCGCCGCGCTGTGCGCGGCAGCTCCCCTTTCAGGGGAGGGCATATAGCCTTAACATTTCCGGGGAAAAAGCTTTACAAAATATTCAAGAAAAATCCCCTCGTTGGGATATAATTGCAATCAAAGGAAAGAAACGGGAGAATCTGCCCGTGGATGGAAAGGAAGACGAAAGAATGGCAATTTCGGTGCTGGTCGTAGAGGACGACCGCAATATTGCGGATCTGGTGAAGATGTATCTGGAGAAGGAGGGCTACGCCGTGACCTGGGCTGCCGACGGCGGGCAGGGGCTGGCCAAGTTCCGGGCCATCAAGCCCGATCTGGTGCTGCTGGATGTGATGATGCCGGTGATGGACGGCTGGTCCGTCTGCCGGGCCATCCGGGCCGAATCCAAGGTGCCCATCATCATGCTCACCGCCAAGGGCGAGACCGACGACAAGGTGGCGGGCCTGAAAAACGGGGCGGACGACTATGTGACCAAGCCCTTTGAGATGAAGGAGCTGCTGGCAAGGATCGAGGCCGTGCTGCGCCGCACCAGCGGCATCACCGCCGAGAAGAAGGCCCGGCGGCTGGTATTCGACAAGCTCATCATCGATATGGACGCCTTCGAGCTGACGGTGGACGGGAAAAAGGTGGACACGCCGCCCAAGGAGATGGAGCTGCTGTTCTATCTGGCCTCCTCCCCCAACCGGGTATACACCCGCAATCAGCTGCTGGACGAGGTATGGGGCTTCGATTATTTCGGCGACTCCCGCACCGTGGATGTCCACGTCAAGCGTCTGCGGGAGAAGCTGGAGGGCGTCAGCCCCAAGTGGAACCTGAAAACCGTCTGGGGCGTGGGCTACAAGTTCGAGGTCGAGCAGTAAGAAAACGAGCAGAAATGGGCGGCGGGGGTTGACTGCGCGCCCATTTCTTGGTATTTTAATGGGTATCCCCAAAACCTCCCCTGAAAGGTTTAGCAGGTGTAGCCATTCATAGAATGGCGTACAGCTGCTTAATGCAAAGCTGAGGAGGGCCGCGCGTAAGCGTGGCGGTGGGGTTTGCGGTACGCAGAATACCATTCAGATAACCCTAGGCGAATTCGTATAATCCAAAACGAACATGTTACGTATTCGCCCAACCCTTCATAAAGCCATAACTGCTTACCGCGAAACCCCTCTGCGACTCGCTAAGAGCCGCCTGGCGGCGGTTGCTCGCTTGCATGGCGCCTGCGGGCGCACAAGTCAGCCCTTACGGGCTGCCAGCTCAGCTTTGCATTAAGCAGCTGTACGCCGCCCTTTGGTCGGCTACACCTGCTAAACCTTTCAGGGGCGCAATGAGCGGGGCTTCCCTAAAACTCCCTGTGAGGTGATCGATCTTATGAAATCCTCCTTTGGACGCAGCTTTTATACCGGCGCGATGATCCTGCTGCTGTCGCTGACCATGCTGGGGGCGTCCTACCAGCAGCTGGTGAAGGAGTACCTCACCGACACCACCTTCACCCGCCTGGAGCGGGACGCGGAAGCCGTTTCCCACCTGGCCGCCTCCTATGTGGCCGGGGAGGACGACCCGGAATCCGGCCTGCGGCTGAACCTGAACGTGGTCACCAGTCTCTCCGATTCCGATATCGTCATCTGCGACGAGACGGGGCAGATCACCTTGTGCTCCGATTCCCCCTTCGGCTGCAAGCACACCCGCCTGAAGGTCAACTCCGAATACATTGAAAAGGTGATCGACAACGGCGGCGACCGGGCCACCGGCATCATCAAGGGACTCTACGACGACTCCCGGTATCTCATCGCCAAGCCCATTGAATACGACGGCTCCATCTTCGGCATCACCATCGTGTCCGTCCCCACCGCCAGCATCAATTCCGTGCTGAAGCGGCTGGCCCGCTACTATCTGAATACGGCCCTGGTGGTCATCCTCATTTCCATCGTGGGCGTGTTCGCCTACGCCGGTACCTCCAGCCGCCCCCTGCGGGACATGGCCAAGGCCGCCAACGCCTTCGGCCACGGCGACCTGGATTCCCGGGTGCCGGTGGACGACTCTTACAGCGACGAGACCAGGGACCTGGCCATCGCCTTCAACAACATGGCCTCCAGCCTGCAAAAGAGCGAATACCAGCGCCAGGAGTTCGTGGCCAACGTGTCCCACGAGCTGAAGACCCCCATGACCACCATCTCCGGCTATGTGGACGGCATCCTGGACGGCACCATCCCCCCGGACAAGGAGCGGCACTATTTACAGATCGTCTCCGACGAGACCAAGCGCCTCAGCCGCCTGGTGCGCAGTATGCTGGACATCTCCCAGCTCCAGGACAAGCAGATCCCCGACGAGAAGAAGGTCAACTTCGACATGGAGGAATGCGCCGGGCTGGCTCTGCTGAATTTTGAAAAGCGGATCAACGACAAGCACATCAACGTCACCGTGGACATGCCGGAGCACCCGGTATACACCTTCGCCAACCAGGATTCCATCACCCAGGTGGTGTATAACCTGGTGGACAACGCCGTGAAATTCTGCCCCGACGGTGGAAATCTGGGCCTGAGCATCAAAGAGGGCGGCAGCAAGGTCTACGTCTCCGTCTCCAACGACGGCGAGACCATCCCCCCGGAGGAGCTGCCCCTGGTATTCGACCGCTTCCACAAGATGGACAAATCCCGCTCCCAGAACCGGGACGGCTGGGGCCTGGGGCTGTACATCGTAAAAACCATCGTATGCAGCCACGGCGAAAACATCAGCGTCACCAGCCGGGACGGCAAAACCGAATTTACCTTCACCATGCCGCTGGTAAACTAACCCGCTCTTGCTGCCCCCTTTGGGGGTGGTGCTCCGCGCAGCGAATCAGGATAGCAATGAT
>OLHA01001883.1_pt1 | contig 10585 bp, 5 predicted proteins | sample 1605961 | NCBI WGS metagenome assembly OLHA01 (sample SAMN03283288) | human gut metagenome | biome: human-associated habitat; material: feces | host: Homo sapiens | place: Peru | collected 2012
CCAAGGTGCCGTTTTTCACGGTGAAGGTGCCATAGGGGAAATTTCCCATTTGCAGCAGCCCCATCGTGTGCTCTTGCAGGTCCAGGGTCACGTCCTTGCCGCCCACATTGGTGTCGGACACGTTAACGGTTCTGTTCTTCACGTCTCCCGTGAGATAGAAGTTCCCGCCGCTGTACATAAAGAGGCCGACATTGGCTTCGCCTGGTTCTGCATTTGCAATCAGGTGGTAGCGGCCGTCCTCTTTGACAAGCAGAGCATCCTTATTGCCGCCTTTCTTCTGGCCGCATTGGAGACAGATGCCCTCATGATTGACTTTTTCGTGGGGGCAGCTGCTGAGCCCGAGGGTAACCGTGTCCGTATCCAGGCTGTAGCCGTCGTAGGACAGGGTGCAGTAGATCCTGATGAACTTCAGCCAGGGCTTGCTCTCGTCCTGGGTCAGCTTTCCCTCATCATCCATACCATAGAGCCGCACGGTCTCTTCGGTGTATCCCACCATCGGTGTGCCGTCTTCCCGCTTCCACTGGAAGTCGATGGAGCCGGTGCGGCCATCCGTCGGGCAGGCGGACACGGTGACCGCCCCGGCCTCCGGATCCGTGCTGATCGTATCCACCGGCTGAGTCAGGATGCGGATGGGCGGGCCGGAGACGGTAACCACGACGGTCTTGCTGGCCTCACCGGCGCTGACCTTCAGGCCATAGGTCCCCGCCTGTACGGTTTTGTTTGTCGTAACGGTAAGGGTCTTGCCGTCGGCAGAGGCCGTCAGGCCGGTATGGGTGCCGGTCCATTCGAGGGTCAGGGCGGACAGGTCCACATTCCTGCCGGATAGGGCGAAGGTAGCGGTCTTGGCCGTGGCCTCATAGAGGTAGCCCTTCTGAGCCTTCACCGAGAGCATGGGGCCGGTGACTTCGCCGATGTAGTAAGTCTTCTTGGCGTTATCCAGAATATCGTTGATATCTCCGGCATCCATTTCCTCCATCAATGCGTCCCTCTCGTCGGAAGCCAGAATGGGCAGTTTGCCGGGATTGCCCGCAAACATGGTTCTCATTTCGATGCCATAAGCATCGCCGGTGGCGTAGAGGGAACCGCCATATGTATACAAATAGGAGCAGACAATACCGGCATTTGAGCCGCCGTAGGCCTCCAGCTTGCCGCCCCGCAATTCCACAGAACGAACGGATATGGCATTATAATCGCCGCCGCGGGCCGTAACAGTGCCGTCCTCAAGGCACAGGGTTCCTAGGCCGGATTTGGTGCCCGTGTAGGTGCTGTCAAAGATGGCGCCGTTGAACCACTCGTCGCCTTCGCTCCTGCCGTTGCCGATGACCGTCAGGCTGCCGTTGCCCTTGACGGTCAGCGTGCAGTTGTTCAGATCCAGAGGTGCGTCGCACTCGATCTTGTTGTCGCCCACCAGCGTCAGGGTAGTGTCCCCGGTGAGCTTGACGGGCTTGGTAAAGGTCCGGTTGTTCCAGTTCACCTCGCCGGAGATGGTTTCCTCCGCCGCCAGGGTGGACACCTGGCTGTTTACCCAGTTGAACAGGGCTTCCAGCTTCTCCACGCCGGTGATCTGCGCCTGCTGAGCCTCGCTCAGGGCTTCAAAAGCGGAGTACGCCGCTTCCAGCGCATCCAGGTAGCTTTCGGACATATCCTCCACGTCCGGCAGCGCGTCGATCATGGCCTGCACCGCCGCCACGGCCTCGTCCTCCCCGGGGGCAGCAGTCTCCTCGGTGGGCTCTGTTTCCTCCTCCGTAGGCTCCGTTTCCTCTTCCGTAGGCTCCGTGGTGGGGTCCGTCTCCTCACTGGGGTTGGCAGCCCCCACCACCTCCACAGCCTGGGTAGGATCCGTAGGCTCCTCCGCCCAGGCAGGGGCAGGCAGCATCCCGACACACAGTGTCAGGGCCAGAATCAGACTGATGATCCGTTTCTTCATGATTCATTCTCCTTTTGCGATAAAAATTCCTAACCTTCCCCTGGGGGAAGGGTATTTAGTCCTCCGGGATCAGCTTCAGACGCTTGGCGGCGGTTTTGGCCTCGCTTCGTCTGTTCACGTCCAGTTTTTCCAGAATATGGCTGACGTGGGTCTTCACCGTGGTCAGCTTGATGTCCATCATCTGGGCAATCTCGGCGTTGCTCTTGTCCGCGCAGATCAGGCGCAGGATCTGCTTCTCCGTGGTGGTCAGTACATCGTTTTTCGCCAGCCGGGGCTGCAAAAACAGGGGGTCGTTGGCGTTTTGCAGCCGGACCTCGGCCAGGAGCCGCTTGTACCACCGGTCGTTCCCGGTCCATGGGAGCTCCCCCAGCAGGGGCAGAATGGCCGCGCCGTAGACGCTGAGGCTGCGGATAAAGCCGAACTCCGCCGCCGTGGTCATGGCTCTCGTCAGCTTCTCCTGCCAGCCCTCCCGGCGCATCCGGTAGAGGGCCAGGGCTGTGAGCACATCCACATGGATGCCGTCTATGTACCGGCAGCAGCTTTCGCAGTAGGGGCCCAGGGGGGCCAGGGTCAGCAGCGCCGCCTCCGGGGTCCCGTCGGCCAGCTCTACCTGGGCCTGGGTCAGGTACTGGTAGCGCTTCATCACGTTCAGGTGCATGGGGTCCCTGGGGGCCTTCTCCCGGTACCAGGTGTCGGCGCTGTCCAGGTCCCCGGTGTGCAGGGCCACACGGCACAGGGCCGCGTCTATATTGGGCAGGAACCGGCTGTGGCCCTGGTCCAGAAACCTGGCCCGGAGAGCCTCCAGGGCCCGGCGGGCATTCCCCGGCTGGCCGGTGGCCAGATAGTTCCGGGCCAGAAGCCCCGTGGCGGCAAACTCTATGTCTGGGGTGCCGTTTTGCTGGATCTCGCTCATGCGGGACACCAGGGAAAGCATCCGGCCGCCGATGTCCTCGCCCTTTTCAAATTTGCTCTCGGCAACGGCGCAGTCCCCCAGGCAGACCCCGTCCTTCCCCAGGACCGCTTCCACGGGAATGCGGATGGTCTTGTAGAGCAGGTCGTCCCGCTTGCTCCAGGGGGAGAAATCCTTGCCGCCGTTCATAATGCTGGGCAGGGCGCTGGTGACGGAGAAGGGGGGCAGATGGACCTCCTTGTTGGTCATCAGCCGGAACACCGCCGGGATGGTCTCCGTCAGGTTGTCCACCTTCCGCTGGGGCAGGGAGATATCCAGCCAGGCCAGGCGGCTCCGGGCCTGCTTCCCCGCCGCGTCGTGGGGGTCGCACTGCCGGGCGAAGTCCTTTAATGCTTTGTACCAGCCCTCGGAGCCGGCATAGTCCATGCTCAGGGCGCACAGCATGCTCATGCCCTGCATCAGGGACGGAGAGGCCCGGATCTCGGACTCCGGCAGGCTCCGATAGTACTTTTCCATTTGGCTATAGTGGCCCATGCCCGGATGCAGCTCTGCATTGCGGATGAGGATCTCCGAAACCTTGGCATGGTCCCCGCCCTTTGTGTAGCAGTCCAGAGCGTGGGAGTAGTCCTCTTTCAGCTCGAAATACAGTCCGCCCCGGTTGAAGAGGGCCCTCCGCTTTTCCGGCGAGTAGCTATGGTCCATCTCCCACAGGAGAAACTCCCGGAACTTGGGCCAGAAGCGATACTGCCGGAAGCCGTCGTAGAGCAGCATGGTGGTGTGGCGCTGGAGCCAGTCCAGCATCTCCCCGGCGTGGGCATCGCCGGAGACCATCCGGGCCATTTCCAGGTTGAAGCTCTCGAAGGGGGACAGCTCCAGCAGGAACCGCCGGTAGGGCAGGTCCAGCCGCTGATAAATCGCCGTCTCAAAGTACCGGTAGACCTCCTGGTAGGACCGGCCCACGATCTCCTGACTGAACCGGGCCCCGGAGGACATATTCTGGGCCGTGATGGCCACCCCCAGAGGATAGCCGATGGACTCCTTCAGAATCCCGGCGATCTCTCCGTCGGAGACCGGCAGGCCGCTGGCGTTGAACAGCTGCCGAATATCCTCCCGGTCGAAGAGCAGGTCCTTGGGCCCGATCACCGTCATAAGCCCCGCATACTGGAAGGCCATGAGGCAGCCGGGCGGGCTCCCCCGGGACAGGATCACAAAGCGCTTGTCCGGACTGCGGCGAATGAGGGCGCAGAGGGCCTGCTGGTCCTCCTCTTCCTGAAAGAGCTGGAAATCCTCCATCAGCAGAATGTCCCAGTCCTTCTTGGTCTCCAGGTCCGCCCCCCGGGCCGACTCGCCCTCCAGCTTCCAAACCCGCCTTCCCTCCAGCAGGGCCTGGGCCACAGCGGTCTTGCCGAAGCCGCAGGGGGCGCTAAAGAACAATATCCGTTCATTCTTCAAAAATTCCTGAAATTTTTGGCTGATTGCCGGTTTTATGACCACTTTTTTTGTCACGGCCGCACTTCCTTTCCCAAAGCCGGAGGGTCTCTTTTACAGTTTGACCCTATCATAGCACACTTTTGGGAAAAAGAAAATCCTACCAAAGTATGAGACGAAAATTCCGCCTTCCCCTGGGGGAAGGTGCCGCCCTCAGGCGGCGGATGAGGGGCGGCGGCAAGTCGGTTCTGCGTGCCGCCCCACACCCGTCAGGGCCTTTGGCCCTGCCACCCTCTCCCAGGAGAGGGTTCTTTTTCAATTCACAACATATTCACAAATTATTCAGACTGTTTTCAGGTTGCTTCTATATTATATTGTTGCTTATTTGTAAAATTCAGGAGGAAAGCCCAAATGGCAAATTTAGGAAAAGCCCAGAAGCGGAAAAAGACCGTTCAACGGGTCATTGCGGTGATTGCCCTGGTGCTGGTGGTGCTGCTGGCGGCAGTGCTGCAGGTGCGCAAAAATGTGCGCAGGCAGGTCACCGCCCAGAACAGCTCCACGGTAAAGTCGGCCCAGGTGACCACAGGCTCCATTCAGGCGGCGGTATCCGGCTCCGGCACCCTGACCAGCGAGGATGTGGAGGACCTGTCCGTTCCCGCCACCGTCAAGGTGGAGAAGCTCTACGTAGAGCAGGGGGACACGGTGGAGGCGGGCACGCTGCTGGCCGGCGTGAACCCCAGCACAGTCCTCAGCTCCCTCTCCTCCGTCCAGGACAGCCTGGACTCCCTGGACAAGAGCATCCGCAAGGCGGAGTCCAGCACCGTCAGCTCCTCCGTAAAGGCGGGAGTCACCGGCCGGGTGAAAACCGTCTATGCCGAAACAGGGGACCGGGTAGCGGACGTGATGTATGACCACGGGGCCCTGGCGGTCCTCTCCATGGACGGCTATCTGGCCGTGGACATTCCCAGGGGAGACTATGCCGCGGGGGACACCGTCACCGTCACCGACTCCCAGGGAAAAACCTGGGAGGGGACAGTGGACCAGGTCACGGCGGATACCGCCACGGTGCTCATCACCGACGACGGCCCTCTGGCAGAGGAGGAAGTCACCCTGGGCAAGGACACCGGCAAGCTCTACATACACAGCCCCCTGAAGGTCACGGGCTACGCCGGTACCGTCAGCCAGGTCAACGCCAAGCTCAACAGCAAGGTCTATTCCACCACGGTGCTCTTCACCCTGAAGGATACCTCCGATTCCGCCAAGTACAACCAGCTTCTGTCCGACCGGGCGGAGCTGGAGGAGCGGTATCAGGCCCTGGTCAAGCTCTATAAGGACGGGGGCCTGGTGGCGGAGAAAAAGGGCTCCATCCAGACCGCGGTGAAGCTGGACGACCTGACCCCAGGCTCTGACGCTCTGGCAGACACCGTTCTTTTTACCCTGGACCCGGACGAGACCGTGTCCATCACCGTTACCGTAGACGAGACGGACATTCTCTCTCTGGCCCTGGGCCAGGAGGTGAAGGTCACCGTCAGCTCCCTGGGTGACGAGACCTACCTGGGCACCGTGGCGGAGCTGGATACCTCCGGCACCAACGGCTCCTACACCGCCAAGGTGACTCTGCCCAAGGAAACCGGTATGCTCTCCGGTATGTCCGCCGATGTGGACGTGACCATCGAGGGCGTAGAGAATGCCCTGCTGGTCCCCGCCGACGCGGTGCGCAAAACCAGCGCCACGTCCTACGTCTACACCGCCTATGACGAAGAGACCGACACCCTGGGGGGCATGACCGAGGTCACCGTGGGCCTGAGCAACGGCACCCAGACCGAGATCACCTCCGGCCTCAAGGAGGGGGACACCATCTACTACACACCCAAGGAGAAGACCTTCACCTTCGGCGGCATGACCATCACCACCTCCGGCGATTTCTCCGGCGACTTCTCCATGGGCGGCGGCATGGGTGACATGGGTGCCATGGGCGGCGGCCCCGGCGGCAATCGCGGCGGTGACCGGAGCGGCATGGGCGGCCCTCCCAGCATGGGCGGCTAAGGAGGCAGACCATGATCGATCTCAAAGATATCTCCCGCATCTATCAGGTGGGCAGCGAACGGGTCTACGCCCTGAACAAGGCCAACCTGCACATCGATGACGGCGAATTCGTCAGCATCATCGGCCCCTCGGGCTCCGGCAAGTCCACACTGATGAACATCATCGGCTGCCTGGACACGGCGGACTCCGGCACCTATCTCCTCGATGGGATCCCCATCGAGGACTACACGGAAAACGAGCTGGCAAAGATCCGGAACAAAAAAATCGGCTTCGTCTTCCAGAGCTTCAACCTGATCTCCAAGCTGACAGCAGAGGAGAACGTGGAGCTGCCCCTGATCTACCAGAAGGTCCCCAAGGCCCAGCGGAAGGAGCGGGTAGCGGCGGCTCTGGCCCGGGTGGATCTGCAAAAGCGGGCCAAGCATCTGCCCACGGAGCTCTCCGGCGGCCAGCAGCAGCGGGTGGCCATTGCCCGGGCCATTGCCACCCGCCCCAGCCTGATCCTGGCGGACGAGCCCACAGGCAACCTGGACTCCAAAACCACGGTGGAGATCATGGACATCTTTCACGAGCTCCACGCCGGAGGCAACACCATCGTCCTCATTACCCACGACGACGATGTGGCCAAGCAGGCCAGCCGCATCGTGCGGATCAAGGACGGACAATTAACGGAGGTGGACCCATGATTCAGGCATTCAAAATGGCAATGAAATCCATTTCCGGCAACAAGTTCCGGGCCTTTCTCACCATGCTGGGCATTATCATCGGCGTTATGGCCCTGGTGATTCTGGTCAGCCTGGTCTCCGGTGCCACCGGCACAGTGACCGACACCATCGCAAGCCTGGGAAACAATCTGCTGACCGTCACCGTCTCCGACGACAAGGGGGCCCCTGTGAAGCTGGACACCCTGAACCAGTGGATGGAGGAGCCGGGCATCGGCCTAACGGCCCCCAGCGTGACGGCTACCGCCACCGGCAAATACGGCTCCACCTCCAAAACCGTGACCCTCTACGGAGCCACCCCCTCCTACGCCGCCATCAACGGCCTGGAGCTGCTGCTGGGCCGGTTCCTCAACGAGGCGGACGTGGAGAACCACACCAATGTCTGCGTCATCCCTGAAAAAACCGCCGAGGACCTGGTTGGCTACGCCGACTGCCTGGGCCAGGCCCTCTCCCTGAACGGCGTGAAGTACACCATTGTGGGCATCCTCAAAAACGATGACGAATCCCTGACGGGCCTGCTGACCAAAAACACCATGATGGCCTATCTGCCCTTTACCAGCCTCCAGCGGCTGAGCACCACCGTAGGGTCTGCCATCACCACCTTTACCGTCAGCGCCCCGGAGGGGGGCAACCTGACGGAGACGGAAAGCGCCATGAAGACCATCCTCATGAAGCGGTTCAACGAGGACGAGGATGCCTTCTCCATTCTCTCCCAGAGTATGCTGGAAGACGCTATGAGCAATGTCACCGGCATCCTGACGGTGCTGTTGGGAGGCATTGCCGCCATCTCCCTGATCGTCGGCGGCATCGGCATTATGAACATCATGCTGGTGACGGTCACCGAGCGGACAAGAGAAATCGGCATCCGGAAGGCCATCGGCGCCGGACGGGGGGTCATTTTGCAGCAGTTCCTCCTGGAAAGCGTGGTGCTGTGCATGATTGGCTGTGCCATCGGCGTATTTTTAAGCTGGGCGGTGCTGCGGGTCATCTCTGTGATGGTGGCCAGCATGGGCCTGTCCTTCGGCCTGGAGTGGAACGTGGTGGTCATTGCCGTGGCCTTCTGCTTCGCCATCGGCGTGATCTTCGGCCTGTATCCCGCCAACAAGGCCGCAAAGCTGCCTCCCATCGAGGCCCTGCACTATGGCGGCTAAGGAGGGAACCCATATGAATGACCAGAAACAAAAAAAGCGCCTCTTCGGGCGCAAACAGGAGCCGGTGGACAATTCTATGCCGCCTCTCGACACCGATGACAGCATCCCGGACCGGGGCGGCCACGGTGCCCTCTGGGTAACGGCACTGTGCCTGGTGGCAGCGGCAGCACTGCTGATCTCCAGCCTGCCCTCCGGCGTGGTATCCGGCACCAGCGTACAGAGTCGGGTCCTGACGGCCCAGCCGGAGAACAAGGCCATCTCCACCGCCCTTCTGGGGGCCGGGACCCTGACGCCCCCTGAGGGGGAGGACCTGGAGATCCCCCAGGCCCTGGAGCTGGAGGCCCGGTACGTGGAAAACGGGGACACGGTCCGTGCCGGTGACCCCATCGTGAAGGTGGACAAGGTGGCGGTGAACGCCGCCATTGCGGAGCTCCAGGAGCTGATGGAGGACCTGGATGCCGCCATTGCCAAGGTCACCAACGATTCCCCCTCCACCAGCGTGAAGGCCACCGCCTCCGGCCGGGTGAAGAAGATCTACGCCCAGAAGGACAGGGCTGTCGCCGACACCGTGTATGACTCCGGCGCTCTGGTGCTCCTGTCCCTGGACGGCACCATGGCGGTGGACATTCCCGCCCAGGGCCTGACCCTGGGGCAGAAGGTCACCCTCCGCCTGTCCGACGGCAAGGAGCTGGAGGGCCAGGTGGAGACCATCTCCGACGGACTGGCCGCCGTCACCTGCTCCGATGAAAAAGCCCCCTACGAGGATACGGTATCCGTGATGGAGGAAGGCGGCAAGGTCCTGGGCACCGGCAAGCTCTACATCCACAGTATGCTTCGGGTGACCGGGGCCTACGGCACCGTCTCCTACATCAGCGTCCGGGAAAACCAGAAGGTCACCAACGGCACCACCCTGCTGACCCTGAAGGACACCGGCCATACCGTGGAATACAACAGGCTTCTGAACCGCCGCCAGGAGCTGGAGGAGCACATGGATAAGCTCCAGCGCCTGTCCAGGGACGGCATTCTCCGGGCAGACACCGACGGCGTGGTCTCCGGGCTGGATACCACGGTGGACTATGTCTCCCCTGCCGGCCTGGAAACCCGGACCCGCAGCCAGGCCAGCCCGGGATACATCTCCCTCAGCAAAATCCTGATGGACGAGGTGGTGGAAGCGCCGGACAACCCGGACAGCGGCGATACGGGCGACTCTGATCCCTCCGATCCTTCCGATCCATCTGACCCCTCCGAACCCACGGACCCTTCCGAACCCACAGACCCTACCGGGCCTTCGGAGGGCGGCGACAAGCAGACCGCTACCTACATTCTGGGCCTGGTGGTAGAGAACTCCGGCGACACCATCTATTACATCCCCCAGCAGACCATTGAAGCCAGCCAGGATGTGGCGCAGACCATGGACCTTTCCTCCATGGTTGGCCCCGATGTGAGCCAGACCCCCACCGCCCTGACAGACGGAGGCCAGACGGTGCTCATGAGCAACGGTATGTCCTGGTCCCCCTCCAGCTTCGGGGCCGTGGCCAAGGGGGATGCCATCCTCATCGGCACGGGACTCATCGTCCACCAGCGGGCCCTGGACATCAGCAGCATGATGCCCGACCTGTCCGGTTTGGATCTGGCCGGTCTTGGCGGCATGGCCGGCGGCTATTCCTCCGGCAGCTATCCCGCCAGCACCCCCGCCTATGAGACCTACGACACCGGCTGCACCCTGGCCGCCACCGTCACGCAGACCAAGGAAATGACCGTGGACATCACCGTAGACGAGCTGGACATCCTGTCCCTGGAGGTCGGCATGGCCGCGGATGTCACCCTGGATGCCCTGCCGGGCCAAAGCTTCCGGGGCATCATCACAAAGATCAACATCTACGGCGTGAACTCCGGCGGCAACACCAAGTATACCGTCACCGTGACCCTGGACCGGGCGGAAAAAATGCTCACCGGCATGAGCGCCTCGGTAAGCATCACCACCGCCACCTCGGAAAGCGTCCCCACCCTCCCTGCCGCGGCCATTCAGTCCCAGGATGGCAAAAGCTGGGTCTACACCGCCTACGATGAAAAGACCGACACCCTCTCCGGCCTGACCCAGGTAGAGCTGGGCCGGTCCGATGGAGAGAACGTGGAAATTCTCTCCGGCCTGGACAGCGGCGCAAGCTGCTACTACCGCTACGCGGACGAAATTGAATATAGGTTTGTAGGGTAACCCTTCTCTGCCCTCTCCTGCTTGGAGAGGGTGCCGCCCTCAGGCGGCGGGTGTGGAGGGGACCCCTGAACGTACAAAAAAGCCCTGTTGGATGGTAAAACGTGTGTTTCAGCGCTACCATTCAACAGGGCTCGTTTCTTTTTTTCTGGCGGGTCCCCTCCACACCCGGCCTGCGGGCCACCCTCTCCA
>OLHA01001885.1_pt1 | contig 10578 bp, 10 predicted proteins | sample 1605961 | NCBI WGS metagenome assembly OLHA01 (sample SAMN03283288) | human gut metagenome | biome: human-associated habitat; material: feces | host: Homo sapiens | place: Peru | collected 2012
ATTATTTTTTATTTTTTGTTTTTTAAAAAGATAGAAAGATAAATTACAATTTATAACTCTCCTAAAAGTAGAATATAAAACTCTACGATAAAAGGGTGTTTATAAATAATAATATGTGTTATATTTTGAATAGATAAAGTATTGAAGGAGGGAACTGTATGGATCAAGTAAAAATTGGAAAATTTATTGCGGAACTTCGTAAAGATAAAAATATGACACAAGAGCAATTAGGAGAAAAGTTAGGAGTTAGCTTTAAAACTATTTCAAAGTGGGAAAACGGTAGAGGTATGCCAGAATTATCAACATTAAAACCATTTTCTTGTAATAGCTTTATTTGTTTATTATTTTTAAAATATTTCATCTGAAAATAAGTGATACAAGGTTTTCTTTCTATAAACTTACCTTCTGCATAATATTGAATTGTCATGATATAGAGATAATGTTCATCCTGTTTGATATCTATGATTTTTCCTGGAGCCTGCAAAGAACAGCGTGTCGCCTTTAGACGATATTTAAAACGAGCAATCAGCCCTTTAACCATCATTACAATACCTAGGATGCATATAAGTACAAGTAATAATTTTTCCATAATAACCTCTAAAAAAATAATGGCCTGATAGGCCATTAGATACGATAGTTTCTGAATAAGTTCTCTTTTTTCACAAAGATATCTTTAAAGAATATAAGTGCCCATAGTCCAATCGCAATATAGGCAAAATACTGACTAATAAAATAAGAAAGTATGGCACCTACACTTAATATAATGAACCATTTCTTAAATGCTCTTCTTTGAGCACGGCTAATTCTTCTCTTATCATAATAACGGCTTTCTTCACGAGGTACATCCTTAAATGCACTAATACAATAAACTCCTAATCCCTTAAGACATGAACAAACTATATAATAAAACAAGAATGTCAATGCAAGAATCGCACAGCATATACATCCTGTATTAATCATAAACATACTAACAACTCCCTTCACCCTTCTATTTCTATTTTATCACAACTTGATAAAGGATTTAAAGAGACGATACCATTTATAACCAATATAATTGATTACTTCACGTTTAAGAAATTTAAACTTCGTATCTCTTGTACGAAAACGAGAAGAATGTGTAGGAGAGGTATATGCTATGATCCCAGCATCTTTTGCTTGAAGCATAGCTCTTTTCATATGTAACGGATCACTTACAATTAATGCTGTCTGATAATTATATACATCCATAATCTTTTTCGCATTAATCAGATTCTCTAATGTGACTGTAGATTGATCTTCTGTAAGAACATCATCTTCTGGTACACCTTGACTGACTGCATAAAGCTTAGCATTATAAGCATCACTCACAGGATTTCCTTTTCCATATCCTCCTGTCATAATGATTTTCTTTACAAGATGCTTATTATATAAATCAACAGCATGATTAATTCTTTCCTGATAAACAGGTGATGGATGCCCATTATATGTAGATGCACCTAATACAATCGCAACATCAGCATTTCTTGCATCATCTTTAAAACTATATATATAAATACTGACTGCATTGGAAAATACATAACAGATCACCAATGCAACAATAATAATCAATTTCTTTAAGATTTTCATGGCACTACTAAAAATCCTCCACAAAAACATCTTAAACTATTTCTCATATTTTTCAATCCTTGGATTAAAAATACATAGAATTTACATATTTATTTTTGATTGATTTAAGAATATGTAAATTAAGGTAAGGATAAAGCATGCGCCAATCATAATCAGATACATCATACTTTGTGTTACAGTATGTCCCATAAGTGTAAATGATGTATCAAAACTTTGATGGATTTCATTCATTACATTGGCAGGAACTTTTGTACCTAGTTTTAGAAATAAACTTCTTAATAAATGATTACGAATAAGCGATGTGCCATATGTCCCTGGCAGGAACTTAATAAATGTACGTACTGCAGGTGTAAATTGAGAAATAGGCATATAAGCACCACATAAGAAACCATATCCCGCACTCACTACACTACTAACAGCTGAAATCTGACCTTGTGTTGTAAGGAAATAATCAATAATAGATGATAAAGAAGCACCAAACAAAGTAAGTAAAAAAATATCTAGCAAACAATATAATATATCTTTTACTGGTAAGACAAAGTGACTTGTACCTAATACAATAAAGCATGCAAGTAACGCAGTGATATTAATAATCATAGTGATAAGTAAAGTAGAAATAAAATAACTAAGAGCTAATGTTGTTTTACTGACAGGTGCTATGAGTAAGTCCTTTATTTTATGATCTGCTTTATCTTGTACCATAATCATATTTGAACAGAATGATACTGTGACACAACTCACCGCAAGTAATGAAGAAAAGAGATAACCATTCACAAAAGCATCAATAGTATTTTGAGAGACATTAAAGTATTTCACTATACTATCAAGTGAATCATGATAGATAGTACCTAAAAATGTCATATATAAGACAATTAAGACTATTGGTGTAATCAAAGCTGTTAAGAAACGTCCTTTATCCTTAAAAAATAATACTGTATGTCTTAATGTAAGATGATAAAGCTGTTTCATGATTGTTCACCTCCTGGGAGTTTATTTCCTGTTACATTTAAGAAGACATCATCCATTCTTCCTTTTACTAGTTCAAAGTCATTAAACAATTCTGGTTTTTGAAGAATCATTTCTTTCACAACACCCGGATGATTGATACGGATTGTGTAATGATCCTTATTATATGTATATGGATGTCCTAAAGACTTGATGTCCTCTTCTTTTACATGATAGATATTTAAATAATCATAAGCATATTTCTGTTTTAATTCATGTGGTGTTCCAGAAGCTATTTGACGGCCATGATCAATAATAACAACTTGATCTGCTTCAGCTGCTTCTTCCATATAATGAGTCGTAAGAAATACAGTCATATGTTTTTCTTTTCTTAAATTATCAATAACTTTCCATAATGTTTTTCTTGTTTGAGGATCTAAACCAGTTGTTGGTTCATCTAAAATAAGAAGTTCTGGTTCATGAATAAGAGCACGAGCTATATCAATACGTCTTTTTTGCCCTCCTGATAGCTTATTTAAAGGTTTCTTTAAAAAGTCTTTGAAATCTAATAATAGAGAGAGTTCTTCTAGTTTCTTCTTAAAAGAATTCCCTGTAATACCATACAAAGCAGCACGATACTTTAGATTATCATAAACTGTGAGCACATCATCTAATGCAGAAGTTTGATAAACAACACCTATAGTAGTTCTTACTTCATTCATATGTGTTTTAGTATCCTTGCCTTCAATGTATATTTCTCCTGTATCACTTGTAAGTTCACCACATATCATAGAGATAGTGGTACTCTTACCTGCACCATTGACACCTAGAAAGGAAAAGAACGTTCCCTTTTCTACAGCAAAGCTTAAGTCATCTACTGCTTTAATATCACCAAAAGTTTTTGTAAGATGTTTAATTTCAATACTATTCATAGTTGTCACCCCTTTCTACTTTTCAGAGCTTTATTGATTTCTATAGCCATACGACAATCATTAATATAATTAAAGAGTCTGACTAATATATCTACAATAATAATTGTTATAAAGAAGAAAATTCCTCCCAAGAAATCCTGATACATGCCAATTTGATAGCCCGCAGTTAGAAGTATAACTTCTAAGAATATTGTATGAAGAATGTCCTTCACTATTACATTTTGTAACTTGAAACTATAGATTATAGTAGGTAGACAAGCAAGTAAAGAGAAGACTGCTACCTGTCCTAAATAAGATACAGAAAGCATTTTTATTTGTGGCTGGTTAAAATAACAGAATAAGATTGTACACATCATTGATAAGTTATATATTACGAAATATTCTACAAGCATTGTATGCATTAATTCTTTTTTATTCATTATTACTCTCCTTACAACCCAATCATTTGTTTTAGTACACGTACATATTGTCTAGAAACGATAAGTTTCTCTTTATTAGTCAGCATCACTTCAAATCTTCCAGATAATGATGGTTTAATAGAATCAATTTTATCTGCATTAATAATGAATGATTTAGATGCTCTAAAGAATGATGTACCTTCTGTTTCTTGTTCAAATTCATAAAGTTTCATCTTTGATTCATATATTTCCTTTTTGCAATAGAGAAATGCTTTTTGATCAACTATTTCAAAGTAATATATATCATTGATATTCAATAGATAGGCAGTTCCCCTTTTGTATCCAATTATTCTTTTCTCATTTTCTATGAAAGAGATCATACTTTGTATTTCATCTGTTATCTGATAGCATTTAATGACAACTTCTTCTTTTTGATCTTCAGATATCAATTCAATTCTTGTCTTCATATTTTTCTCCCTTACAAAAATGATACCATAATATAATACATGTGAATATCACATCCAATTAAGTTGTAGAAATGATTGTATAAGATGCATAAAAAAACTAGGCCTTAGCCTAGTTGATTTCAATGGAGCCACATGCCGGAGTTGAACCGGCGTCCTCTGCATGGCAAGCAGATATAATAGCCATTATACGAATGCGGCCTCACTAACACTCAAGGAGTGCTTATTCATAATACCAAATAATAATATAGGTGTCAATAAGATTTGTAAAAAAAATGAAGGATCAGTGACGATCCTTCTTGTTCTTATCATATATGATCTTTAAACCTTTAAATGTAAGTTCCTGATCATAAATATCAATTAAGTCAGTTTCTTTCGCAATAAGCTTACCTAAGCCACCTGTAGAAACTACTTTTAGATTCTGACCATATTCTTCTTTTATCTTCTTGATAATATATTCAGTCTTCCCAATATAGCCATAGACTACCCCAGCCTGCATTGCAGTGACTGTATTTTTCGCAATAATATGCTGTGGTTTGACTAATTCAATTTCTGGAAGCTGAGCAGCCATAGAAGAAAGAACACCGGCTTCTATACCAATGCCTGGTGCAATTACTCCACCAATGAAAACACCTTTCTCTGTAATAACATCATAAGTAGTCGCTGTACCAAAATCAATAACGAGACAGGGACCACCATATGTATAATAAGCCCCAGCTGCATCCACTAAACGGTCTGAACCAAGAGTAGATGTATGATCAATTTGAATATTGATGCCTGTTTTCACACCTGGACCAACAAATAGTGGTCTAATATGAAAGTATTTAATGATGGAACTTGAGAAAGAATAGTTAATCTTTGGTACAACCGAGCTAATAATGACATCCTTAACATCTTCTACATTCAAGTGAGAGGCTTGAAGGTATGAATGAAGCATTAAGCCATATTCATCTGATGTACGTTCCATACGTGTTGTCATACGAAAACGACCTACTAAATGATCTTCTTTGTAAACACCAATAGTAATATTTGTATTACCGATATCTATAACCAATAGCATTCTTATTTCTTAGCTCCTATTTTCATACATTCTTTTAAGATAATATAGCTTAGATCTGATTTAGACATCTTATCGATACCCTTCATAGAATCCTGAGTAATAATAGTAACAACATTTGTATCACCCTGAAATCCTGCACCCTCTGTTTTAAGATGGTTCGCAATAATCAGATCACATTGTTTTTTATTTAATTTCTTTGATGCATTTTCAATTAAATCTTGTGTTTCCATCGCAAATCCACATATCACTTGATGTTCAACTTGATGATGCCCTATATAATCAAGTATATCTGGATTCTTTTTAAGTTTAAGAATAAATTCTTTGTCATTTTTCTTAATCTTTTCTGTTGATGTTTCTACAGGTGTATAGTCAGCTACTGCAGCTGACATAATAATATAATCATAATGTGTATGATGTCTTTTTACACATTCAAATAAATCCTGGGCACTTGTAATAGATTGATTGATAATACAAGGCACTGGCTTTAATGATGTAGGACCATGAATTAATCGTACCTTGGCACCAAGTATAAATGCTGCACGGGCAATTGAGTATCCCATTTTACCTGATGAGTGGTTTGTAAGAAAACGTACAGGATCTAAAGATTCTTGAGTTGGTCCTGCAGTGACTAATACCTTTTTACCTTGTAATGGATGATCACTAAGTGCATATTCCATCATTAAATGAAGATGATCATAGTCTGCAAGTTTACCTTTACCTGTATCACCGCAGGCAAGAAGTCCTACAGCAGGTTCTACAAATAAAACACCATCATCCTTTAAAGTTTGGATATTACGCTGTGTTGTTTTATTTTCATACATATGTACATTCATTGCAGGTGCAATGAGTTTAGGACATGTGGCTGCTAGAAAAGCAGCTGTCAACATATTATCTGCAATACCATTCGCACATTTTGCGATGGTTGTTGCACTCGCTGGTACAATCATAAACAAATCAGCATCCTTGACGATATCTACATGTGTAATACATCCTGGATCATCATCAAAGACATCAATATATGTTTTCTTCTTTGTGAGAGCAGAAATAGAAGTTGGTGTGACAAACTTAGCTGCACTTGGAGTGAGCATGACTTCAATTTCATATTTTTCTTTCACTAGATCACTGATGAACTGTACAGTCTTAAATGCTGCAATAGAACCAGTAATCCCTATAATCAATTTTTTCATCTATTAATACCCTCTTTTCATTTATAAATTATCCACGCTTCATTAAAGCGAAGAGAGGTTTTGTGACAATTACCACAATAACAACACCCACAAAAGCTTCAAGTAAGCTCTGTGTGCTTGATACTGCTAAGAAATAACTTCCAAGCTTGCTTGCATCCTGACCAATAGCCTTAGCATAAGATGTACCAAATAAAGCCCAGATACCACCTAATACTAATACTGTATTTGTTAAAGCACCTAGGAAAGCAGCGACTGCTATCGCAATAGTCTGCTGTTTATTCTTAATTAACTGATAAATAGAACCTGATACAAACCCAATCATAACTCTTGGGACAATCGCAATGACTGCACTGAGTACTGATCCACTAATAAATGGTGAGAATACGAAAGATGTCACTGTTGGCTGCATTGTGTTCATTAATAATGAAGATAAACCAAATACAAGACCAATAAGGCATCCCTGCTTAGTACCTAATACAATAGCCGCAATAATAACTGGAACATGAAGTAAAGTGGCTCTTAATGGTCCAATTGGGATAAATCCTAAAAATGGTACCATGACCATCACTGCTTCAATCGCAATAAATAATGCAAGTAAAGTCAGATTCTTTGTTTTTTTGTTATTCATTTGTTTCCTCCACTGTCATTTGCATACGCAATATGACGTAAATATAAATTTTGCCAGCAGAATATTAAGTTAGCTCCTAAATAGGTAGCCACAGGGCATATCCTACACAGCAAAACCATTATATACTCATTTTTTGGAAATGAAAAGCATTACATTTTCCCATATTATATATCATTAACTGGAGAACGAGCCGGATGTCTTGCATCCTTTGTTTTATCATAACTGACTTTTTTTTCTAAGTTTCTATTATAATCACGTTGGAATATACATGAGAAAATAAGATTTAAAATATAGTCCATAGAAAGATTTGAGGCAAAAGGAGCTATTTTAGTAAAGATTTTCTCTCTTGAGCCGACTCTTAGTATCACATCACCATAATGTGATAGCTGATTATCGCCTAGAGAAGTAATCACAATCATCTTTGTCCCCTTCTCTTTTAATGTCTGGGCAATACGGATGATTTCAGCTGTTTCTCCTGAATAAGAGAGAATCATTGCAAGATGTGCTGAAGAAGAGTTATAAGCTAAAAAGATCTGTTCTCCTTCTAGTGTACGAATATTTACGTTACGTCCAATACGTGTCATCTTATGCTGAAAACTTAAAGCTTCCAACATCGAATTACCATTTCCATATATATCTATAGACTCATATTGATTCATAAGTTCTATCGCTTTACGCAAATCATCAAAATCTATCAGTTTAATTGTATCTTCAATAACTTCTCTGCTCATTGTACCGAGTTTATAGGCAATTTGTGGATAGTTGTCTTCTGGACCAAAGGGGAAGTTAACATCGATTCTTTTAGTTTTAGTAAGTGTATATTGTAGTTCTGCTGAATACTTGATCTTAAAGTCATTATATCCTTCTAATCCTAGTTTGCGACATAGTCTCACTATTGTAGCAGGAGATGTATATGTTCTTTTTGCAAGTTCCTTAATAGATAGATTCAACACATCTTCTCCATGATTTAATATGTAATGGGCGATTTCCACCTCAGCATGTGTGAAATCTAATGCGAATTCTAATTGTGTCATTATACTCATTGTTTATCACCTGATTCAATTATATCATGAAACGTTTTTTCAATAAACTTGATTTTTAGCACTAATTTTTGAAACAAAATTAAAACTCTATCCGTACATATTTACTTCTTAAAACGCTTATGTGAGAATAAGATTGTACCATAGAGGAGGACAAATAAATGGAAAAGAAATTACCAAAAGATTTTTTCTGGGGTGGCTCAGTATCATCATTCCAGACTGAAGGTGCCTGGGATGAAGGCGGAAAGGGTTTATCAATCTATGATGTAAGACCTACACCAGAAGGACATGCAGACTGGAAAGTTGCAATTGATGAATATCATCGTTATAAAGAGGATATTCAGTTAATGAAAGAAATGGGATTCAACTTCTACCGTTTTTCTATTTGCTGGAGCCGTATTATTCCTAATGGAGATGATGAAGTCAATGAAGAAGGTGTACAGTTCTATAATAATTTAATTGATGAATTAATTGCGAATGGTATTACTCCAATGATTACATTAGTTCATTTTGATATGCCTTATCATCTAGTAAAGGAATACAATGGTTTTGCATCACGTAAGGTTGTTGATTTATTTGAACGTTATGCAAGAGTTTGTATGGAACGTTTTGGTGATAGAGTAAAGCATTGGATGTCATTTAATGAACAGAACCTACACTCATGTAACTTAATCTATTCAAATGCGGAAATTATTCCTGAGGGAAAAACTAAAGCTGAACATCTATACCAGGTCGCACATAATGTTATGATTGCTCATTGTAAAGCTGTTAAGGCTTTAAGAGAACTCGTACCAGATGCTAAGTTTGGTGGCATGACAACTATTACTAACTTCTATCCTGCAACTGATACACCAAAGAATAACTTATTCTGTCAGAAAGCTTATGATTTAGTCAATGACTGGGTATGCTATGTACAAGCAAATGGTAAATATCCTAGATATTATACAGCATACTTAAAAAACAGAGGTTGGTTCCCTGTATTTGAAGAAGGCGATGAAGAGTTATTAAAGTATACATGTGATTATTTATGCTTCTCTTACTATCGTTCTAATACACTCACTGAAGGTGAATTTGATATGACTACACCTTTCAATGATATTGTAGAAAAGCATGTTGTAAAGAACCCTCACCTTGAAGCGACTGAATGGGGCTGGGAAAAGGATGCCATTGGATTTAGATGGGTCATGAATACTTTAAGCGAAAGATATGATCTTCCTTGCTTCGTATTAGAAAACGGTATGGGTGCAAGAGAATCATTAAATGAAAATGATACTGTAGATGATGATTATAGAATTGAATATCATCGTAATCATATTCAGGAAATGAAGAATGCGATTCTAGAAGATGGTGTTGACTGCTTAGGTTACATCACTTGGGGTCCTATTGATATTCCTTCTTCTAGCTGCCAGATTGCCAAGAGATATGGTTTCGTATACGTTAATAGAACTGATGAAGAACTATTAGACTTAAGAAGAGTACCTAAAAAATCATTCTATTGGATCTCTAAAGCATTCAAATCTAACGGCGAAGATTTAGACTAGTATCCTAAAGCCTCATTCGTGAGGCTTTTCTTTTTTTCTTAATATTGGAACATTTTCGGTATCAGCTGGAGCATATAATGATATCATTATTATTGCAAATATAAGTATTATTGCTGAAAAAATTATTTGATTTTTAATGTCTGGAATATTAATATATTTACTTATAAAAACATTACCACAATATAATAACGAAGTTCCCAATATACAGCCAATATGCGTTTTTAAGTGTACTCCTCCTGAAACTAATTTATATGGTAATATTATTTTTACCGCTATTAGTATGATACTAGTGGCTTATGTTGGTATGGTTGTTACGGAAAGATTTATTATTCCTAAACTTGGTAAGTATTATTTTGATGAAGAGGAGCCTTCACAAGATGGTGTTCCTAGTAAAAAAGAGAGAAAGGGTGTTGTTCTTTCGTTAGGGGCTACTTTTATTGTTGTTTTATTACTTGTTTATTGTATTATTAAGGGTCTTCCTTTTTCGGGATTATTTCTTGATTTAAGTCAAAATAAATATGTTGATATGTTATTTGGTGAAGGCTCTTACTTTTATCAGGGTTCAGTTACTATCTTTTCTTTCTTACTTATTTTTAGTTCTTTAATATATGGTATTAGAGTTGGTACTATTGATGATAATAGGGATTTGGTAGATGGTATGAGTTATTATCTTAAAGATGTTGCTTCTCTTCTTGTTCTTATTTTCTTTGCTTCACAGTTTTGTTTGATATTTAAAGAAACTAATATTGGGTTATTTATTGTAGCTTCTTTATCTGAA
>OLHA01001886.1_pt1 | contig 10575 bp, 7 predicted proteins | sample 1605961 | NCBI WGS metagenome assembly OLHA01 (sample SAMN03283288) | human gut metagenome | biome: human-associated habitat; material: feces | host: Homo sapiens | place: Peru | collected 2012
AATATATCCGTCATTCTTTAAGTCTGCAAGCAGCTTGTCTATTCCGTCAAATAACACATTCTCATAGATACCTGTGTCAGAATATCTCTCACGGTAATAGTCAACTGCCTTAAGTGCAGTTTCTTTATCAAAGCCATAAAACTTTTCAAAGCTTTCATCAAGTGGTGGTCCTATAAATCTTCTCAACATAGCCTGGTCATTCTCCTTAATTCCAAGCCTGTTCAATGCATGCTGCACACATTTAGTAATTCCTTCGCTTGAATCTGTAAGTGTTCCATCCAGATCAAACAATATATACTTCTTAGTCATATCTGCTCCATTATCTCATTAGTTCACTATAATTCTTAATATTATAATCTGCCACATCACATATTAAATCCCAGTCATCTGCAGAGGCCTCATCATACACTGCAACAACTGTAAATCCACCGCTTTTAGCTCCCATCGCTGCTGAAAGAACATCTTCAAATACAATACAGTCCTTTATATCATATCCAGCTTTTCCAGCCGCCTTAATATAGACATCAGGAAATTTCTTTCCCCTCATGACCTCATTAGTCTGTGTAAATGCATCAAAGAAACCATATATTCCGTTACGTCTTAAGCATGGCTCAAAAAGTGCCCTGTCTGATGATGTTGCCGAAACAATCTTAAGACCATTATTATGCATTTTCTCTATGAATTCTTTCACATACGGCTTTAATATAACTTTATCTGTATACGCTTCAAGTGCCGCTTCATACCATTCCTTCATAATCTCATCTGTTGATTCCGGAAGGTTATATTTCTGTTTTGTGTATATTGAACCGGATTCGAATGTATGTGTCTTGATTTCCTGCATGTATTCTTTGGTAACAGGAATTCCTCTTTTTCCAAGAAAATCCATGTCAACCTTAGCCCATACCTGCGTAGAATCAAGTATCGTTCCGTCCAGATCGAATATAATACACTGATAATTGCTAAGATTCAACATGGATATATCCTCCAAAATTATCTATAAGTAAATCTTTTCTCAACATCTACAGTATATTCATCTGTATACTTCTTGATATACTCTGAATACTTCTGATTAAGGAGTGTTGACTTAATTGTATCATCATCTGAACCATCATATGATCTGCTTATGTAATATACAATATAGAAGCATGAATTGTCATCATCTTCAATAACTGTAAGGTCGCCCTCTTTTCTTTCCGAAGAAGCAATCCAGTCTGCACAAGCTTCCTCAATATTGCTCTTCTTAGTCTCTGAAACTAGAGAAGCTCCATCATCCGCATATTTATCATCTCCAGCTTCTGCATATACTCTGCACTGGCTGATGAAATCTAATTCTGTGCTTACACCTGCGGCAAATGCATTAGCTTTTTCCTTAGCAGCTGTCATATCATCTGTATCAGAACTGTTAGCTTTTACTGTAAAGGTTCTGTACTCGAATTTATCGTATGTATCCTTATTGTCCTCATAATATGCACTTACTTCAGAATCTGTTGCTGCAAGAGTTTCTGTTAACTGCTTCTGATATGCTGTGCTCTTAAGATAATCTTTTAAGAACTCCTTAACTCTCTTTTCTGTAGCTCTCTTACCAAACATCTGCTTAAGGTAATCTGAATATGATGTATCAGCTTCATTAGCTGCATCCTTAATCTTACCTATAAACTCATCATAGTCTGCATCTGTATTATCATATGTGAATCCGTTAGCATCTGCATCTTCTAATAAAGCTTTAGTTTCTTTAATAGTTGATACTGCAGTATTAGCAAAGAAATCATACCATGTATAATCAGTTGAATATTCCTGGCTCTTATCTGACTGGCTTGTTTTATATCCCATATAAGATGAATAATAATCGCCATATGTCATAGTTCCATATAAAGTAGTATTAAGATTGTTAGTCTTGGCAATTCCATAATAGAAATCAAACTCAATCTGACTTATCTTGTCATCATTAACTTCAATATAATTATTATAAATGCTGTTAATCTTAATTCCTGCTGCTGTACCACATCCAAGTATTATTCCTGCTACAACTGCAATACACACCCATTTAGTAATAAATCTTCTCTTAGCTTCTTTTCTTTCTTCTTCTTTTCTTCTCTGCATCTTACGGTCGTATTTAGTAACAACCTTCTCTGATGCTGCATTATTATCAGCCATAATGTCCTCCCTATTCATATCCATTAATTTCTTTAATTCTGTCTAACTGCTTCATCCACTCATGTGAACTTGCATCACTTGGCATTCTTAAATCACCTCTTGGTGATACTGCAACTGAACCAACCTTAGGTCCGTCAGGCAGACACGAGCGCTTAAACTGCTGTGCAAAGAATCTCCATGTAAATGTCCTCAACCACTTATAGATAGTCTTGTCATCATATTCCCCTGCAAATGCGTACTTTGCAATTCTGAATATCTTCTCAGGCTCTGCACCAAATCTTAACATATGATACATAAAGAAATCGTGCAGCTCATAAGGTCCAACCAGATCTTCTGTTTTCTGTGCAATAGTACCATCATCCTTAGGTGGTAACAGTTCCGGACTTACCGGAGTATCAAGTACATCATTAAGTACTGCTGACAAATCATCATTGCCACATGTATCCGCATAAAACCGTACCAGATGTCTTACAAGTGTCTTAGGAACTGATGCATTAACGCCATACATGGACATATGATCACCATTATAAGTTGCCCATCCCAATGCAAGCTCTGACATATCACCTGTTCCTATTACCATTCCGTTAGTCTGGTTGGCAATATCCATAAGTATCTGCGTTCTCTCTCTTGCCTGTCCATTCTCATAGGTTACATTATGAACATTCTCATCATGTCCGATATCTTCAAAATGCTGTCTTACAGCCTTCATGATATTGATTTCCCTGAGTGAACAGCCAAGCTGCTTCGTAAGCTTGACAGCATTATTATATGTTCTGTCTGTTGTACCAAAGCATGGCATTGTAATACAATGTATTCCGCTTCTGTCAAACCCGCACAGGTCAAATGCCCTTACAGTTACAAGAAGTGCCAGTGTAGAATCAAGTCCTCCTGATATTCCGATTACTGCATTCTTGCAGTTAGTATGTTCCAGTCTCTTCTTAAGTCCGTATGACTGGATATTAAGAATCTCCTCGCATCTTGAATCTCTTTCCTTCTTATCAGAAGGTACGAAAGGAGCTTTATCAAAATATCTTATAAGCTCTAACTCTTTATTAATAAGTTCCTGTGCCTGCACCTCTGTATATGTGCTGTTCTCATCAACTGCATATGTACTCATTCTTCTTCGCTCAGAGCATATTCTCTGGACATCAATATCAGCATATACAGACTCATCAGCAAATTTATGTGCTTCTGCAAGAACTGTACCATTCTCACATATAAGATTATGTGCTGAGAACACAATATCCTGAGTGGACTCTCCTCCTCCTGCACTTGAGTACACATATCCGCATACAAGTCTTGCAGACTGTCCTGAAACAAGCTGCTTTCTGTAATTGTCCTTGCCGATTGTCTCATTGCTTGCAGATGCATTAACAATAATTGTTGCCCCATTCATTGCATGCTTTATACTTGGTGGCTGTGGTGTCCACAAATCCTCGCATATCTCAACACCAATCTTAACTTTTCTGTTATTATCAAATGTAAATAATAATTCACTTCCAAAAGGAACCTCTTCACCATCAACATCCACATATACACATTCGTTAAATCCAGGTGTAAACTGTCTTCTTTCATAGAATTCCCCATAATTAGGAAGATATATCTTAGGTACCATACCAAGTATCTGTCCGTTCATAACTCCTGCAACGACATTGTACAGCTTTCCATTCATCTCATATGGAAGTCCTACAAAGCTTATCATTCCTTTTACGTTTTCCGAAAAGTACTTTAATGCAACAAGACCTTCTAATGCTGAATCTAACAATCTGTCATGTAAGAATAAATCATTACATGTATAACCTGTTATACACATTTCTGGAAAAACAGCTATCGCAGTATCTTTCTTATGAGCTTCACTCATAAGTCTCTTAATATTTTCTATATTATACTCACAGTCGGCCACTTTAATCTTCGGAGTCATGGCTGCTGCTCTTATATATCCGTCTTTCAATTTTCCCTCTCTTTCAATATATGTTCTTTCTGTCAAACATTAAAATTATATCAGACAAGGTCTATATTTACAATAAAGGTCACAAAAAAGTCACTTTTCATTATCCGTTTGATACACAAGTGTCACGCCGCTTTCCTGCTCTTTGGGTTCATTGCATCCTGCCAGCGTTGTTATCATGCTTATAATAACCACCAATACCAATAATATTGCTGTCACCTTTTTCTTTATTTCATATTCCAACATAAAAAACCTCCACCATTCATAAATCTATTATGAACCAGTGGAGGGTTTATTATTCTTTATATGTGCTTATTCAATTACGGCCGCACTAACCTTTATAACTCTGTGTCCTGCTAAGAGCTTGTTCTCAATCTTGTAGAATGCAACTACCTTAAGAGGCTTGCCATCTTTAGCAACAAACTCCTGAACATAGCTTACATATCTCTTATCTATAAACTTTTCTCTCAACTCTGTTATTACTTCCTCATACTCAACGCTTGGTACGAACTGCTTAAACACAATTCCTGCCTGAAAATCATCTTCTGTGTATCCAAGAAGCTCTATAAATCCATCATCAATATCAATAATCTTACCGCTTCTCATCTCCATAGAAAACTGTGTAAAAGGAATTGCTTTCATTACTTCTGCCATAATTATTCTCCTTATCCGTAAAAACTACTTGGAAAGTGTTGCAAGACGCTCAGTTACATGTTCAAGCATCTGTGTATATTTTACCAGCTTTGCCTTCTCTTCGTCAATCTTTGCCTGAGGGGCTTTTGATGTAAACTTCTCATTGTTAAGCATTCCGTTACATCTCTTGATTTCACCCTGTAATCTGCCTTCCTCTTTCTTAAGTCTCTCGATTTCCTTGTCAACATCAACAAGTTCTGCGAAAGGAATATAGATAACAGCATCAGGTATAACTGTTGAAACAGCATCATCCGGAATTCCAGCCTTATCAGCCTGAACCTTAACCTCGCTCGCATATGCAAGTGTTCCAAAGAAGCCAAGTGAATTGTTAAATATGTTCTTAACAGCTTCACTTGCTGTAACAACATATACAAGTGCCTTTCGGCTAGGTGCAACATTCATATCTGCACGAAGATTTCTTATGTTACGTACAGCTTCCTTAATTGTCTCAATAGCCTTCTCCTCTGCTGCGAAGTTGTTAGCTTCATCATATACAGGCCATGAAGAAATCATGATTGACTCTTCCTCGTCCTGAATATTGCAGAATATTTCTTCTGTAATGAATGGCATATATGGATGAAGGAGCTTAAGTGCATCTATAAGAACAGTCTTTAATGTCCATATAGCTGCTGTCTTTGTCTCGTCTGCATCATTGTAAAGTCTTGGCTTAACCATCTCAATATACCAGTCACAGAATTCTTCCCAGATAAAGTCGTTAAGCTTGGCAACCGCAATACCAAGTTCGTACTTCTCCATATTATCTGTAACTTCTTTGATAAGTCCATTCATCTTAGAAAGAATCCACTTATCAGCATCTGTTAAGTTAGCAGGTCTTGCATCTGTAACCTTTATCTTATTGTCAGGATCATTCATCATAATGAATCTTGAAGCATTCCATACCTTATTAGCAAAGTTACGGCTAGCCTCAACTCTTGACCAGTAGAAACGCATGTCGTTACCAGGTGCATTTCCTGTGATAAGAGTGTATCTTAATGCATCAGCACCATATTTATCAATAACCTCAAGTGGATCAATACCATTTCCTAATGACTTACTCATCTTTCTTCCCTGGTCATCTCTTACAAGACCGTGGAATAATACCTTGCCAAATGGCTTCTTGCCCATATGCTCATATCCAGAGAATATCATTCTGATTACCCAGAAGAATATAATATCATATCCAGTTACAAGCACATCTGTAGGATAGAAATAATCAAGCTCAGGTGTCTTGTCTGGCCAGCCAAGTGTTGAGAATGGCCATAATGCTGATGAGAACCATGTATCAAGTGTATCAGGATCCTGTTCAACATTAGTACTTCCACACTTAGGGCATGTGCATACAGTCTCTCTTGAAACTGTCATTTCTCCACAATCCTTGCAGTAATATGCAGGAATTCTGTGTCCCCACCAGAGCTGTCTTGAAATACACCAGTCTCTGATATTATCTGTCCAGTTGTAATATGTCTTATCCATAGAAGCTGGAATAAGCTCAATATCACCATTCTTAACGCCTTCAACTGCAGGCTTTATAAGCTCATCCATCTTAACAAACCACTGCTGCTTAATCATTGGTTCAACAGTTGTCTTACATCTGTCATGAGTACCAACGTTATGTGTATGGTCTTCAACTCTCACTAAAAGTCCAAGTGCATCAAGATCTGCAACCATAGCCTTTCTTGCTTCATATCTGTCCATACCGGCATACTTTCCGCCAAGATTATTGATTGTAGCATCATCATTTAAAATGTTAATCTCTGGTAAGTTATGTCTCTTACCAACCTCGAAATCGTTAGGGTCATGTGCAGGAGTAATCTTAACTACACCTGTACCGAATTCCTTGTCAACATAAGGATCAGCAATGATAGGTATTGTTCTGTCTGTAAGTGGAAGTTCAACTTCCTTTCCTACAAGGTCTGTGTATCTTTCATCATCCGGATTAACAGCTAAAGCTGAATCTCCAAGTAATGTTTCTGGTCTTGTTGTTGCAATCTCAACAAATCTTCCCGGCTCACCAGCTACAGGGTAGTTAATATGCCAGAAATGTCCTGCCTGCTCCTCATGCTCAACTTCTGCGTCTGATATAGAAGTGTTGCAGACCGGACACCAGTTAACAATTCTTGAGCCCTTATATATAAGGCCTTTCTCATAAAGCTTGATAAATACTTCCTGAACAGCCTTAGAACAGCCTTCATCCATAGTGAATCTTTCTCTGTCCCAGTCACATGAAGAACCAATCTTCTTTAACTGGCTTGTGATAGTTCCACCATATTCTTTCTTCCATTCCCATGTTCTCTTTAAGAAGCCCTCTCTTCCAAGTTCATGCTTGTCAATTCCTTCTTCCTTAAGAGCATTAGTAACCTTAACCTCTGTTGAGATTGAAGCATGGTCAGTTCCAGGAATCCAGAGAGCTTCATAGCCCTGCATTCTCTTGAATCTGATAATAATATCCTGCATAGTGTTATCAAGTGCATGACCCATATGCAGCTTACCTGTAATATTAGGTGGTGGCATAACAATAGTAAATGGTTTCTTGTCTCTGTTTACTTCTGCGTGAAAATACTTTTTCTCAAGCCACTTGTGATATAATCTGTCTTCGATTTCAGACGGATTATAATTCTTTTCCAATTCCTTGCTCATCATTAATCTCCTTTTTCACCGATATTCCAGAGCTACGCTCTGTCATTGTCGCGGCGCTCCTCGAGAACCCATACAAAGTTCTCTCATCGCTGCTCGCGCAAAAAAGCCCTTTGCAGGGCATATACTCTGCAAAGGGCGTAAATAAACTTATTAACGCGGTACCACCTTTGTTTAATTATCTTGTGATAATCCTCATTCCTCCTTAACGCGGAAAACGTCACAGCCTACTGATATTCAGCCATGCAGCTCCAAAGCTACCTTCCATATCATTATTACCTGAACCATCTTCCAGCCAGTGAATGATTCTCTCTGTCGGATAAGGATATGTACTCCTCTTCTTCATTGCCTTTGAATATACAATTCTTTTCTATCTTAATATCTGACAGAAAAAAATGCAAGCACTTTATTCAGGAACTTCTATCTGCTTAATACTAAATTCATTTCCCTGAACAAGATATGTATGCTTACTGCCACAATACGGGCAGACCTTTGCATATTTCACAGTCTCATAAGTTTCCTTGCAGTCCTCACAGTAAGTTATCCCCGGAATTATCTCTATCTGCATCTCACAGTCCTTAACAAGCTCTTCCCTGTGGCATGCCCAGTTCCAGCAGTCTGTAAGATATTCTTTTACGACACCAGACACCTCTCCAAGTTCAATTATAACTTTGGAAATGCTTGTCACATCATTCTCCTGTGCAACAGCCTTAAGGTCATCTATTATGTGAAATACAACGCCTAACTCATGCATACACTACTTATCCTTTTTCTTGGTAAATTTAATCTTAACAGCCTGCTTTGCTCCATATGGAAGTATGTATTTCAGCTTATCTTCACTCTTTCTCATATTAGAGCACTCTGGAAGGTCTCTGCGAAGATGTATAGCATCAAATTCACATTTAGTTGTACATATACCGCAGCCTATACACTGGTTATAATCAACAATAGAAGCTCCACAGCCTAAGCATCTTGCAGTTTCTTTCTTGACCTGTTCCTCAGTAAATGTAAGCTTATAATCCCTGAACGACTTCTTATCAGCTCCCGGCTTCATTCCCGGATTCTGTCTTCCTGTATTATCATAATTCTCAACAAGGATATCATCCTTATCAAGTTCCTTATAATAATTAGGATCTCGTCCAATTGTCAGACTACTGTGCGGCTGTACATATCTGTGAATTGATATAGCACCCTGCTTACCTGCTGCAATAGCATCAATAGCAAACTTAGGTCCTGTATATACATCGCCACCAACAAATATATCAGGTTCTGCTGTCTGGTAAGTAACAGGATCTGCCACCGGGTCATTACCTCTTCCAAGCTCAACCTTAGTTCCTTCAAGAAGGCTTCCCCACTCAATGGACTGGCCTACTGACAGAATTACATTCTTGCAAGGAATTGTCATAGTCTCGTTCTCATCATATTCAGGATTAAACTTACCAGTCTCATCCTTAACAGCAATACACCTCTTAAATACAATACCGGTAACCTTACCATCTTCACTTAAGATTTCCATAGGTCCCCAGCCACCTTTAACAATAATTCCTTCAGACTCAGCGAGCTCGATTTCTTCTGGTGAAGCAGGCATAATATCTCTTGTTTCAAGAGAAACCTGTGTGACTTTACCATCACCACATCTCTCGGCAGTTCTTGATACATCAATAGCAACATTTCCTCCACCGATAACTACGGTATCTCCATCTAATTTATAATTCTCATCATCCGTTGTTATATGAAGGAATTCAACACCAGTCATAACGCCCTTAGAATCTTCACCAGGAACTCCTGTTTTTCTTCCGCCCTGACATCCGATTCCAATATAAAATGCTTTATAGCCCTGTTCTCTTAACTGTTTAATTGTAACATCCCTGCCAACTTCAACATTACATCTGATTTCAACACCCATCTCGCGAAGGACATCAATCTCTGCTGCAACAATATCTTTCTCGAGAACAAATGAAGGAATACCATATACAACCATTCCACCCGGCTTATCATTCTTCTCGAAAATAGTTGGCTTATAGCCTTTCTCAGCAAGATAGAATGCACATGAAATACCAGCAGGACCGCCACCGATAATTGCAACCTTCTCCTCAAAATACCCCTTAGTAGCTGGAACTACTTTAGGTGGAATATAACGTGTTGCTGAATCTAAATCCTTCTTGGCAATAAATTTCTTAACTTCATCGATTGCTATTGCTTCATCAATCTTTCCTCTTGTACATGCGTCTTCACAACGCTTATTACAGACATGACCACATATAGCAGGAAGTGGATTGTTCTTCTTGATAAGCGCAAGTGCGTCTGTATATCTTCCCTGTGCTGCAAGCTTTAAATAGCCCTGAACAGCTATGTGAGCCGGACATGCTGTCTTACATGGTGCAGTACCAGTCTCATGTGTATTAATTCTGTTCACATCTCTGTAATCTTCTGTCCAGTCAGCACTTGTCCACTTCTTATCTGAAGGAAGTGGCTTAACTGGATACTTAACCTCTGTTCCGTCTTTCTTACATAACTTCTGTCCAAGAGTAACAGCTCCGGCAGGACAATACTCAACGCATCTTCCACATGCAACACAGTTAGCCTTGTCAACATGTGCAACATATGCTGATCTTGACATATTAGGTGTATTGAAAAGTTGGGATGTTCTAAGAGCATAACAGACATTGACATTACAGTTACATATAGCAAATATCTTATCTTCGCCATCGATATTAGTAATCTGATGTACGAATCCGTTGTCTTCTGCTTTCTGTATACCATATCGTTCTCGTACATCGGACTTGGCGATTTGCTTGTGCTCATATTCTTTGGTATTGTGCCTGTTTGCATGACCTATTGGCTCACGGCTCCTCCTACCGCGCTTACGTCTATTCCGTTTGCCGTGGTATTGATGTCGATAGCTTGCGGACTGATTATTGACACATTGCTCGTGGTGAACAACTATCGTGACATCGAGAACGATAGGCGTGCAAGAAAGCTTACGCTTATTGTGCGCATTGGCGAGCGCGGCGGACTGGTTTTGTATCTTATGCTCGGGCTTGTAGGCACCATTCTGGCTATTGTAGGTGTTGTGTTACTCGATTGGCACGACGGACAATGGACACAATCGCTATTAATTATATACACGCCATTCCATACATGGG
>OLHA01001887.1_pt1 | contig 10573 bp, 8 predicted proteins | sample 1605961 | NCBI WGS metagenome assembly OLHA01 (sample SAMN03283288) | human gut metagenome | biome: human-associated habitat; material: feces | host: Homo sapiens | place: Peru | collected 2012
CCCCCCCCCCATGAAGTTCTGATATATTCTTTGATAAATATCCTGAAATAAAGAAAAACATAGGCATATGAAATGCATGAATCCATTTATCAAAAATACTTGAAAACCCAATATGTCCCATAACCATAAAGAGAATACCAATTCCTTTAAATATGTCTATGTGTGTTATTCTATTTATTCTTGCTTCCATAAATAATTAAAATCCTTTTTTTATTTAGTGTAATGCAATAAAATGTTTCCATTATTTTTTTATTTTATAAATTGTTAATTTTAAAATTCTGGAAACAAAAATATACGAAAAACTGAATAAGATGGTTGCAACAGTTCCTGTTATGAGCAGAGTGAAAATGAAAGTTCTTGTTGCATCAAGTTCTGGAATAAATGTTGTTGCTGTAAATGTTAGTATACAAATTGAAAAACTCATAACAGCAATCATTCCTTCAAATAAAAAATATCTAATCATTTTATTGTTTTTATAGTAAAGTTTGAACAAGAATTGCCCATTCCAAAAATGTCCTATTATTGCCGTTATTACAGTTGAAATAACGATTCCGTATATTCCAATATATTTTACAAGAATAAAGTTTCCCAAAAGGTTTAAAAGTGCTTCTGTTATTGCTCTATATTTTCCATGCCACCACATTCCGGAAGCATTGTAATAAAGTGAATTTATATCACCAGCCTTTAATATGTAAAAATATAAGCATAATAAAACAACAGCTCCAAATGGAAGCAAAAAATCTTTACCAAGCCAAAGTTCCATAAAAGATTGATACATACATAACATGCAAGTTGTACACCAGCCAACGAAAAGCGTATAAAGCAGATTGAATTTTTTTAGATTTTCATAATTTTTTTCTTTTGTTTCTGTTTGAAGAGTGTTACCAACTCCTGCTTGCAGGGAATTAATAACTATATTTAAAATTCCTGTAATTGCAGAAATAACAAGAAGATAGTTTGAATAAATTGTTGTCATTGCAAGACCAAGAAAAGCGCTTATAAAAATGCTGTCAAAACTGTTTCTTGAAGTTTGTGCAAGTTTACTTATCATCAATCCTGCAACTTTTTTTCTTATGTCCTTTTTTACTGATATATCGAGTTTTCCTTTGCATGAATATTCAGGGAACATTCTTTTTGTCTCAATTCCAATCATAACATTGTTAAGAACTGTAAAAATCGGCATCATTAAGACATATAAATAATAATTTTTTATTGTAACGAGAATAATCAGCTGGCAGATATTCATCAGTCCCTGGGTTATTGTAAGTATGTTGCTTATTACATCCCGTCTTTGGTGTGCATTTAACAGTGAATTTTTATAGCCAAATAAAAGATAGCTCAAAGATGTGTTTACTAAATAAATACTGTAAAGTACATATATGTTTATATCCTGTGGAATATTTCCCTTTATAAGATGCGGCAGGAATGGCATTACCGCTGTTCCCAGTGCAAGAATGACAAGCCCGATTATAAAATAAACTCGTTTGTAAAAATTAAGAAGCGCGCAGATTGTGTCTTTGTCATCTTCTGCAATAGGTTTGTACATGGAGTAGACAACAGCACTTGCGAAACCTAATTCTGTAAGATTCAACACTTGCAGAATCGATGAAAAAAGGCTGTTCAGACCAGCATACTCAATTCCGATTTTCTTAATAAGAACGGTTCGTATTAAAAATGGAAAAAATATAGTAAAAATTTTGTTGAACATTCCGCTGTATATGTTTCTAACAGCATTTTTTGTACGAGAGAGTTTTATTTTGGGTTTTAATATTTCTTGTTCTGACAATTAAATAATTCCTATAGCCTGTATTTTAAAGCAAGCTCAAAATGCCAGTTGTTAATCTGATTATTTCCTACAGTTTCTTTGTCTTCATTTCTTATGTTGTAAAGTGGATTTATTATTAAGTCGAATGCAGCTCCAGCTGTTGCAGAAAAGTTTTTGGTAATGAAATATGTGGTTGTTGCTCCAAAATAGTAATTTGCTTTGAATGCATGACTATATTTTATCTCTGTTTCATTTGTATTTGAATTTATTGCCTTTGCATAGATATAGTTATTGTCTGGATTATTTCTGCCTATACACAAAAATGTAGAACCTTTTGGATAATAGATCCTATATTCGAGGTGCTGGGAATTTCCTCCATATCCAATTCCTGAGCCTAGCCACTGACCTCTGTTTGTGTATCCCTGTGTGATTTGATAATGAAATCCAAAACTGTAACCACCGACAAGCTGGTAGTTCTGCGACATTTCTGTATTGTTCCATTCAAAGACAAGCTCGCTGTATATTTTTTTCTCTTCTGAAATTGTAATTGATTTTTTTGCACCTACAGTGTATGTCATTGTATGAGTAAGATAACGCTGATAGCCTTTAAATCCACCTCCTGGCGCATAATCGTCAGTTCCGATTTCTCCATATATTTCAAATCCTACAGAAGGAAACAAATAATCTGCTGTAAAAGAAAATTTCTGATCTTCACCAGCACCTTGTTCTCCTACATGGGTATTGTTCCCCACTGGTATTACATATTTAAGGTTTTCTTTTGAGGATTTTACAAGACAAGTTCTGTTTAGCCCGACAGTAAATCCAGGTAAAAAAGAAGGAGCATAACTGAATGTAAATCCATGAATCAAGTTATGGTCATTGCTAGAATCATTGTCAAAATATTTTGATTCTGTGAGATAGCCTGTCCAAATTCTTCCTTCGACATAGCCAATATTCCAATCAATATGCGGTATATAGATTTCTGTTTTTCTTAGTCCTATATCAAATTTCGGGTAAGTTCCTGAATTGTTGCTTCCAAGCATTGGATTTAAAAATGCCGGTCCTAGCCAAATTGCCTGTGTTCCAAATCCTGCCGTAAGTTTTTTCCATGAATAGCGGAGTTCTGTGTCGCCCCAGTCAAATGTCCGGAATGAAGAGTCTCCAAATCTTTGAGGTGCATCAACACCAATGTCGTTTCCGTAGCCCCAGGTGTATGCGTACTTATTTGTATAATATGCGCTATTGTCGACTAACTTAAATTCCCTGTTCTGGCTCCAGCTCACCTGCGGCTTAAAAGTTGCCTCAAATCCGAATGCTTCTAGTCTTGCGCCGGCTGTAAGGCTTGTGTTGTAGCCTTTTCCTTGCCAGAGCGCGCCGTCGTTTTGTCCATAAGGGGCTTTTGTGTTGTATGAATTGAACCATTCCGGGCCGTAGAGCTTGAGTTTTACGCTGCAGTCGATTCCTGCTGTAAACCAGTTTGTTTCTGTTGAGTCAGATTCGTATAAAGTGCGTTTTGTTCCGAGATTGTTGTCTTTCCAAAGATGGTTTTCGTCCGTAACCTGCCATTCACTGTCGCTGAGTGTGCGGTAGTTTAGTGTAGGGCGTTCTGCCGCTCCTGTAAGGCTTAGAAAGTCGTAGTATTCTTCTTCTGTTGATTTTAAGGCTTCCTGGGCGAATGCTGCTGAAAAAACAAAAAGCACAATTGGCATTATAAAGTTGATTTTTTTCATGTGCATATTATAGCTTTTTTGGACTGATAGAATCAACTGTAAATTTTCTTACAAACTTAAAAAATTGAAGTTTTTCTATTGACATAATTTATTCAGCTTGATATAGTATTATCACGCTTTGCAAAAGGCAATGCGGGGATGGTGGAATTGGTAGACACGCCAGCTTGAGGTGCTGGTGGCGCAAGCTGTGCCTGTTCAAGTCAGGTTCTCCGCACTTAAGGACTGCTAAATTGCAGTCCTTTTTTTTTTATGCCTTTATAGAAAAAAACTAGACAATTTTAATAAAAGTTTATAATATACTTATGTTAGGTAATTTTACTAAATTAAGGAGGATGTTATGTTTAAGCCAAGTTTTTCAAACATTCTTGTTCTTCGTGGAAAATCAGGAAAGAAAGTTTTTGATTTTATAAAAAAAGCAAGACCTGTAACAACTCCTATTATGACCTCTTTAGAAAAAGAAAATTTTGAGAGAGAGTTTTCAAAGTTTCTTTCTTCTTGTAAAAAATGAAAGAATTAGTTTTAAATACTGATAAATTTCTCCTAGAGTCTATTCAAGAAAAGAAAAATGCGAATCTTTTAAATAGTTTTAGAGCATCGCATGAGCAGATAAAAATTACAAAGCATTTCAAAAAGCTGGCAAAGAAAGAAGAAGCTGAAGGTTCTGCTAGAACTTTTGTTGTGAAAGTAAACAGTGGTAATGAAGATTTAAATTTTCTTGTGATGGCATTTACTATAAAATTGAATCCAATTCCTTATGTTTCTGAAAGTGGAAGAAAAGAACATAGCGATTTTATATCAGCTTTGCAGATAACTTATTTAGCAACAAATGAAACCATAGTCAATATGATAAAAAATTCTGTTAACTTAACAACTTCTATAGGAACTTATATTTATTCTACAGTTATAGAGCCTCTTTTGTATCATATTGCCAATCTCATAGTAAATACTGATATTGTGTATTTGTATGCAATAAATGCTATTGTAAAAAAAAATATATTAAAATTGGGGATTTACGAAATTAGAGAGAACAGAAGATTTGAATTTACTAAATAAGAAAGTCCGTAAGCAGGAAGAAAACGGCTGTATATTTATGTTTAAAAAACTAGATTCAAAAAGATTAAATCCTGATTTTCAATAGGAAAAGTGAGCTTGCAATGCAGTCCTTTTTTTACAAACGATTAAAAATCTATTAGTTTTCTGTTAAAACGCAAAATTAAAAAACTTCTTGCTATTTTTTTTGCCGGGTTTTACAATTTCAGCATGAATGCAAAAAAACTTTCGCTCCTTATAAACGCTGCTTCTGGAAAATGCGAGGCGGAGCTTGTGATAAAAAATTGCCGTGTTGTAAATCCTATAACGCGGACTGTAAAAAATGCGGACATTGCTGTGGAGCAGGGATTGATTGCCGGCGTTGGCTCGTATCGCGGAAAAACAGAAATTGATGCGCATGGGCTTTTTGCGGTTGCAGGGCTTATTGACGCCCATGTTCATATAGAGTCTTCAATGTGCACGCCGGAATCTTTTGCGCAGCTTGTAGTTCCAAAAGGCACAACAACGGTAATTGCCGACCCTCACGAAATTGCGAATGTCAGCGGTTCTGAAGGAATTCACTTTATGATTAATTCCGCGCGCCGTGTTCCGCTAAAAGTTCATTTTATGATTCCGTCCTGTGTTCCCGCTACTAGCTTTGAAGATTCCGGAGCTATTCTTGATTCAGAATCAGTTGAAGAGCTTTTAAAAGAGCCTGAAATTTTGGGACTTGGTGAATTGATGAATGCGCCCGGAGTTTCTTCCTGCGATTCTGAAGTTCTGGAAAAAATATGCGCGGCAAAAAATGCCCAGAAAATTATAGATGGACACGCGCCTGGCTTGAACGGTTTTGCTCTTAATGCTTATTCTGCGGCGGGAATAAAAACTGACCATGAATGCAGTTCTCCACAGGAAGTTTTGGAACGGCTTGAAAACGGAATGTATGTTCTTTTGCGTCAAGGTTCTGCTGCCCAAAATCTGGATGAAATTCTTCCTTCCGTAACAAAAGAAAATTCCAGAAGATGCGCGATGTGCACTGACGACAAGCATCCTCAGGATATAATTGAATCCGGTCATATAAACGCAAATCTTAAGCTTGCTGTAAAAAACGGACTTGACTGCTTTACGGCGATTGCAATGGCGACCATAAACGCTGCGGAATGCTACGGCTTGAATGATGTCGGACTGATTGCGCCAGGATATTCCGCGGACATTGTTCTCTTTAATAATCTTGAGAATTTTGAAGCTGAAAAAGTTTTTATAGACGGAAAACTCGCTGCGGAAAATGGAAAGGCTGTTTTTGAAATCCGAAACAGGGTAGACAAGGCTGTAACTCATTCAGTTCATATCAAGCCACTTATAATAGAAGATTTATCAATAAAATTAACTTCTGAAAATGCAAAAGTCATAAGTTTAAAAAATCATGAGCTTGTAACAAAGTGCGAAATCCGGAAAGTGAATTTGACTAACGGAATTTTTGACTGCAAGGAAAATCCTCAGATTCAAAAACTTATTGTAATGGAGCGGCACAAGAAAACTGGAAAAATCGGAAAAGGTCTTATAGAAAACTACGGAATCCACGGCGGAGCGATTGCCACTACAATTGCCCACGATTCCCACAATATTATTTCTGCAGGCGACAACGACAGTGACATTTTTGTTGCGATAAATGAGCTTAACAAAATGGGCGGCGGAATTATTCTTGTAAAAGACGGAACTGTCATTGGTTCTTTGTCTCTTCCGATTGCGGGCTTGATGTCCGACAGGAATTTTGTGGAAGTAAGCCAGACTTTGAAAAGTCTTTTGGAACTTGCCTGGAACGAGTTTGGAATCAGCCGTGAAATTGAGCCTTTTATGACGCTTTCATTTTTAAGCCTGCCTGTGATTCCTGAAATAAAGCTTACTCCGCGCGGACTTTTCGATGTCAATAAGTTTGAATTCACTCCGATTGAAGCTGACTGATATTCTTTTTTGTCATTTGTATTTTTCTAAATTTTTGATTATATTATAGTCTATGAAAAAACAACCAAACGAAAAAGAAATTTTAGGACTTCCAGCTGAAACTCAGCTTCCTTTAAAACTTAATATTCTTCCTATTGGCGGCCGTCCGATTTTTCCGGGAATTTTTACGCCGCTTATGATAAATAATTCCGAGGATATAAAAGTTATTGAAAATTCTTTGGCAGGCGACGGTTTTATTGGAATCGTCATGTTAAAAGAAGACAAGGAAAATCCGACTGTTGTTGATCTTCATAAAGTTGGAACTGTTGCCCGCATTATAAAAAAAATAAATTTGCCTGATGGCGGTGTGAATGTTTTTGTTTCTACCTTGCAGCGTTTTAAAATCCGCAAGGTCTTGAACAGTTCAAATCCTATTGCCGCGGCTGTTGAATATCTTGAGGACGAAGAGGATAATACTTTTGAAGTAAAGGCTCTTACACGCGCTCTTATAAGTGAAATGAAGGAAATCAGCGAAAACAATCCGATGTTCAGCGAGGAAATGCGCCTTAACATGGTGAATATTGATCATCCCGGAAAAATCGCGGACTTCATTGTTTCTATTTTGAATATTGACAAAGAAGAACAGCAGAAAGTTCTTGAAATGACAAATGTTCACAAAAGAATGGAGCAGGTTCTTGTCTTTATAAAAAAAGAGCAGGAAATTTTCCGTGTTCAGAAAAAAATTCAGACTGAGCTTAATGAAAAAGTTGAAAAAAATCAGCGTGAATATTTTTTGCGCGAGGAAATGAAAAGCATTCAGGAAGAACTTGGAATTGCTGGGGATTCAAAGACAAGCGACTATCAGAAGTTTAAGTCAAAAATAGAATCATTTAATTTTAAAGGCGAAGTGAAAGAAGCGTTGGACAGCGAGCTTGAGAAATTTCATTTGCTTGATCCGCATGATCCTGATTACAACATGAGCCGAAATTATCTTGAAACGGTTTGTTCTCTTCCGTGGAATGACGAGCCGCTTGAAAACTACAATATTGAAAAAGCTTCAAAAATTCTTGAAAATGACCATTACGGTCTTGAAGATGTAAAAAAACGCATCATTGAATATCTTGCTGTGCGGATGCTAAAAAACGACGGAAAGGGTTCTGTGCTTATTCTTGTCGGACCTCCGGGAGTTGGAAAAACCAGCGTTGGACGTTCGATTGCAAATGCGATGAACAAAAAATTTTTTAGATTCAGCGTGGGCGGTGAGCATGATGAGTCCAAGATAAAAGGCTTCAGGCGGACTTATATCGGTTCTATGCCGGGACAAATTATTGAAGGCTTGAAAATTACAAAGTCAAAAGCTCCTGTTTTTATGATTGATGAAGTTGACAAGATGAATGCAAGCGCACAGGGAGATCCTGCTGCTGCATTGCTTGAGGTTCTTGATCCTGAGCAGAATTCAACTTTCCGCGACAACTATTTGAATTTGCCGTTCGATTTGAGCAAGGTTTTCTTTATCCTTACTGCGAACACTTTGGACACAATTCCTCGGCCATTGCTTGACCGCGCTGAAATAATTGAACTTTCCGGCTACATAGATCAGGAAAAAATTGAAATTGCGCGGAAATATTTGCTTCCGAAAAATCTTGTTAAAAACGGATTCAAAAAAAATCAGGTGAAATATTCAAAGCAGGCTTTTGCTTTAATTGCAACGGAATATGCAAGGGAAGCCGGAGTCCGCAATTTTGAAAAGTGCATTGATAAGATAAACAGAAAACTTGCCGCCGTGGAAGTAAGCCAGCTTGAAAAAAACGGAGCGACTGATTCTGCAAAGATTGGCGAGGCTGTTGCAAAGAAAATTTTCAGCATCGATATTCCAGAAGTCAGAAAATATCTTGGCAAGGCTATTTTTGATGAAAGCCAGATAAAAACAGCTTCTGTGCCAGGGACTGCAATTGGTCTTGCCTGGACAAGCATGGGCGGCGACACTTTGCTTTTGGAATCGATTGCGATAAAGTCTTCTAAAGGCGGGCTTCAGCTTACAGGACAAATGGGCGATGTTATGAAGGAAAGCGCACAGATTGCCATGAACTGGAGCCGTCAGTTTGCAATAGAAAATAAAATCAAGGACAGCAAATGGTTTGAGGAAAATACAGTTCATCTGCATATTCCAGAAGGCGCAACTCCCAAGGACGGGCCTAGCGCGGGAATTACGATGGCGGTAACTTTTACTTCGCTTTTTAAAGGAAAGAAAATAAAGACGAATCTTGCAATGACAGGTGAACTTAGCCTTACTGGTCAGGTGCTTCCGATTGGCGGACTTAGGGAAAAAACTGTCGCCGCAAAGCGCAACAAAATAAAAACGATTATAATTCCAAAGGCGAATGTCCGAGACCTTGACGAAATTCCAGAGCACGTAAAAAGCGGAATAAAATTTATTCCAGTGTCAAATGTTCAGGAAGTGATTGACATTGTCTTTTAGAGTATGAAATTTGCCTTTGCTTTTTTTTCTGGATTTTTTATTCTTGTTTCTGCTTCTTTTGCTTTTCCGTTTAATTTGAAACTTTCGGAGCAGGAACTCGATTCGGCTTTAAATGGTGAAATTCTTATTCGGAATATCAGCTCGTACAAAAATATTTGCCTTGATGTGGAAAATGCGGAAATAAATTCTTGCCTTGATGAATTGAAAGAGTTGAATCCGCGTTATTTTGTTGAAGTTCTTCAGATTAGGAAAGCAAATGATGGAGATGACGTTATAAAAAAACTTTCTGAGCTTCTTTCAAATGTTGAGTCTTATACAGAAATTCCTTATTATTCTGAACGGCACAAGACGACAGCTCCGCTTTATTCATACTGCAAAATTCTTTCTGATTCGCAGGTTGATGGAATTCACAGTTTTACTGTTGATATGGAAATGCCGCCTTTTGAAGTTTACACTGCGGAAATTTCGATAAAAACAGATTATGAAAATTTTCTGCTTTATAAGTCAAAAAACTTAAATGACATGGCTTGTATTTCTTTTGTGCGTGTAAAAGAAAATAATCTTAGGTCTGTTGTTACTGCTTTTAAATATAACGAATATTGGATTATCTATGGAATTGGAGCGGCAAAAGCACCCAAAATAAAATTTTTGACGCACAGAATTGAAGTTGCCTTTATTTCTCGAGTAAAAGCATTTTGTTCTTTTGCAACATCTTTTTTAGATTGAAGCAATAGAAGTTATAAATAAGAGAGGGGCTGTCCAAAAAGAAATGGGAAGCCCTGATTATTTTAAATTTACAAGCAAATTCACTAAATTTTTTGAAAATAAATTTTACAAGATATTCGTCAAATTCTTTTTCTTCATTTAAACGTAAAAAATTTGGATAGCTTTTTAACGTCTTAAAACGGATTTCTGCGGCAAAGAAATTTGCCTCAAGTTCTTGCTTATTATAAAGTTCTGTATTTTTTTTCGCCTGCGTTTAAATCATGATTGCTTTCATAATGAAAAAACTCATGAAGTATTGAAAACTTTGAATGTGCGGGCGGCTTTGTTTCATCGTAAAAGACTGTGTAGCGTCCATTTTTCTCATACAGTTCTGCCGATTCGCTTTTAAAATATACTCGTTGAAAGCCATGTTTTTCTGCCCAGTCAAACGAATGAAGCTCCAAGTCTGAAAAATCTTCAATGATTTTAGCAGTTTTAAGCGGAAATGTTGTTCCCAATGGAAGTTTTACAAGCTTTTCGTGGGCAGCAATATAAGATTTTTTAAAGTTAGGTTTATAAGTCGCCATGTTCCTCCTTTTCATCTTTTTCCCAGATTTTGCCAAACAGCAGTTTCATTGCGGCATCGGCTTTGTAAAGGTCAGAATCATTTAGTTTTTTTCAGGTTTCAGTGATATAGAATTTAATTTCATGTTTGTTTCCTTAAAATTGAAGTTTCCTAAAAGCTCGTCAGTTGAAACTTTAAAAAACTTTGCGAGCTTCAATAGTGCATCCTGCCGTGGAACAGTGCCGTTGTTTTCCCACATATTAACACGGCTTTTTGTTACTCCGACAGCATTTGCAAGCTGCTCTGTAATGCCTAACCGCAACTTGGACTAAAACAGGAAAGCTAATAAGGTGTATAAT
>OLHA01001889.1_pt1 | contig 10571 bp, 8 predicted proteins | sample 1605961 | NCBI WGS metagenome assembly OLHA01 (sample SAMN03283288) | human gut metagenome | biome: human-associated habitat; material: feces | host: Homo sapiens | place: Peru | collected 2012
TTGCTGACCTTACCATTATCACATCAGATAATCCAAGATTTGAAGAGCCAGAGGCAATTATAGAAGATATCAAGACTGGAATTGCTAAGACTACCGGAAAACATGTTGATATTACAGACAGAAAAGAAGCTATTAAGTATGCGATAGAGCATGGCGAACCGGGTGATATTATTGTTCTTGCGGGTAAAGGTCATGAGGATTATCAGGAGATTAAGGGTGTGAAGTATCCGATGGATGAGAGAGTGCTTATCGCAGAGGTGCTTGAAGAATTGAAGGGTAATTAATGTACGCAGATGTAATAATAGACATTTCACATGAACAGCTTGATAAGACATTCCAGTATGCAGTTCCTAAGGAACTTGAAGAAGTTATTGAACTGGGAATGTCAGTTGATATTCCTTTTGGAGCAGGAAACAGGCAGATAACAGGGTATGTTGTAGGTTTGGGAGACAAGGCAGCATATCCTGTTGAAAAAATAAAATATATTACAGGAATTACCGCGGGAAAGGTCACTGCAGTAAGCAGAATGTTAAAGCTTGCGGCGTGGCTGAAGCATAATTACGGATGTACCATGAATCAGGCAATTAAGACGGTTATTCCTGTAAAGGATAAGGTTAAGCAGAAGGAAAAACATTCGGTTAATCTTATTATTGACGAGGCACAGGCACAGAAGTATCTTGATACATTTGCAAAGAAAAATGCAAAAGCAAGATACAGACTGTTAGAGGCACTGATTAAGGAACCTGTAATAGATGAAAGCATTATTAAATCCAAGCTTAATATCACGGCACAGACGGTCAAGGCGTTTGAAGATATGGGGATTGCCGAAGTCAGGTCAGAGGATATCTACAGGAATCCTGTAAGAAATGTTACGGGAGAAAGAAAGCGTATCGAGCTTAACAAGCAGCAGAAAAACGCTGTGGATACAATAATAACTGATTATGATAATGGTGATTATAAGACATATCTGCTTCATGGTGTTACAGGAAGCGGAAAGACTGAGGTGTATCTTGAGACAATTGAGCATGTCCTTAATCATGGAAGACAGGCAATTGTGCTTATACCGGAGATTGCACTTACATTCCAGACTGTGCAGAGGTTTTACCACAGATTCGGGGATAAGGTATCTATTATGAATTCCCGTATGTCAAAGGGAGAGCGGTATGACCAGTTTCTGCGGGCGCTTAAGGGTGATATAAGTGTAATGATTGGACCGCGTTCAGCGTTGTTCACACCATTTTCAAATATAGGCCTTATAGTAATAGATGAAGAGCATGAAGGAGCTTATAAGTCAGAGACTGTTCCAAGATATCATGCAAGAGAGGTTGCATGCCATATTGCAAAGGAAGCAGGTGCTTCAGTGATACTCGGTTCTGCGACTCCTTCAATGGAAAGCTACTATGCGGCAATGAATGGACATATAGCGCTTATTAAACTTGACAGCCGGGCGGGAAGCGGAAAGCTTCCAGCAGTTGATATTGCTGACCTGAGAGAAGAATTAAGGCTTGGGAACAGGACGATATTCAGCAACAGGTTAAGAGAACTGATGAGTGACAGACTTGCAAAGCATGAGCAGATAATGCTTTTTCTTAATAAGAGAGGTGTGGCAGGATTTATATCATGTCGTTCATGCGGAAAGGTTATGAAATGTCCGCACTGTGATGTTTCACTTACGGAGCATGCTGATGGAAGGCTGATGTGTCATTACTGCGGATATACAACACCTAAGATAACTGTATGTCCTTCATGCGGTTCAAGATATGTTTCGGGTTTCAGGGCAGGAACGGAAGGTGTTGAAGCACAGGTTAAGAAAACATTTCCACAGGCGAGAGTGCTAAGAATGGATATGGACACTACAAGAGGCAAGGATGGACATGAAAAGATTCTGTCGGAATTTGCCAATGGTAATGCTGATATTCTTATAGGAACTCAGATGATTGTCAAAGGACATGATTTCCCAAATGTGACACTTATGGGAGTGCTTGCGGCAGATATGTCACTTTATGCTAGTGATTTCAGGGCTTCTGAGAGGACCTTCCAGCTTCTTACACAGGCTGCGGGAAGGGCAGGAAGAGCAGAAAAAAGTGGCAATGTAGTTATACAGACTTATACGCCGGAGCATTTTAGTATTGTTAGTGCGGCTAATCAGGATTATAATGCTTTCTATGAGCAGGAAATTGCTTACAGAAAGCTGTGTGGATATCCGCCGGCGGATAATCTTATGAAGATTATGTTATCTTCACCAGATGAGAATGTCCTGACAAAGAGTGCAGCGTGGGTTAAAGCATTTGTGGATAACAGCTGTAAGACTAAAGGACTTATGTGCATAGGTCCGGCAGATGCACCTATATATAAGATTAAAGATGTGTATAGTAAGATAATCTATGTAAAACATAAAGACAGGGAAGTTCTTACGGGTATATATGAAAAGCTTGATGTTAATATTGTTGGGAATCAGGCTTTTAAGAATATTAATGTACAATACGATATTAATGGATAATTGCGAGGAGGATTATATGGCAATAAGAAATATTAGAACACTTGGAGATGATATACTAAGAGCCAAGGCAAAAGAGATTACAGAGATGACACCAAGAATTGAAGAACTAATTGACGATATGTTTGAGACAATGTATGAGGCTAACGGAGTAGGTCTTGCAGCACCTCAGGTTGGAATCAGAAAGAGACTTGTTGTTATTGACTGTGGAGATGATCCAATTGTTCTTATCAATCCTGTTGTGTTAGAGACAAGCGGAAGCCAGACAGGACTTGAAGGCTGCCTTAGCGTGCCTGGAAAGACAGGAGAGGTTACAAGACCTAATTATGCCAAGGTTAAGGCTCTTAATGAGAACATGGAAGAGATTATAGTAGAAGGAGAGGAGCTTCTTGCAAGATGCCTTCTTCATGAGATTGACCATCTTGATGGTATAATGTATGTTGATAAAGTAGAAGGAGAACTTCTTTCTACAGATGACATCGAAGAAGAATAATTAATGAAAAGGGGAACGGAATGCGAGTAGTATTTATGGGTACACCCGATTTTGCGGTAGGGACACTTAAAGCAATAATCGAAGCAGGACATGATGTGGCAGCAGTTGTTACGCAGCCTGATAAGCCAAAGGGAAGAAGTAAGTCCCTTGTTTTCTCACCGGTTAAAGAGGAAGCTGTAGCACACGGAATCACAGTTTTACAGCCGGAGAGAGCAAGAGATGAAGCATTCGTAGAAGAATTAAGAACATATAATGCAGATGTAATTGTTGTCGTTGCATTTGGACAATTATTGCCGGCAAGTATTATTAACATGCCAAGATACGGCTGTATCAATGTTCATGCATCACTTCTTCCTAAGTACAGAGGAGCATCACCAATCCAGTGGGCAGTTATTGATGGCTGTGAATATTCAGGTGTTACAACAATGAAGATGGATGAAGGTCTTGATACAGGAGATATCCTGATGGTTGAGAAGGTAAAGCTTGATGCTAAAGAGACGGCCGGAAGCCTTTTTGACAGATTAAGTGATGTCGGTGCGCAGCTTTTAGTAAAGACACTTGAAGGACTTGAAGCTGGAACTATTACTCCTGTTAAGCAGGATGATTCAGAAAGCACTTATGTAAAAATGCTTCATAAATCATTCGGTAAGATGGATTTTAATAAGAGTGCAGCTGAACTTGAAAGACTTATAAGAGGACTTAATCCATGGCCTAGTGCATTTACTTATATAGACGGTAAAATGCTAAAAATATGGGATGCGGATGTTGCGGATAATATCAGTGAAGTACAGACAGATGAAGTTAAGCCGGGACAGGTTGTCACTGTAGGAAAGAACACATTTACAATAGCCTGTGGACAAGGGTATTTAGTTGTTAATGAGGTTCAGTTAGAAGGTAAGAAGAGAATGGACAGTGGTTCATTCTTAAGAGGCAACCAGTTAGAAGCAGGTGTAATGTTAGGAGAATAAGCAGAATCTTAAATGGTTCAGAAAAGAGGTATTATGGTAGCTTTATATGGTTATTATGGATATGGATATTACTATGATCCAATGTACATTCTGATAATAATATCATGTGTTATTGCACTGATAGCACAGGTAAAGGTAAAAAGCACATTTAACAAGTATTCTAAGGTGTCATCTTCAAAAGGAATGACAGGTGCAATGGTTGCAGAGCAGCTTTTAAGAAGCCAGGGAATATATGATGTATCCATTCAGAGAGTATCAGGAAGCCTGACAGATAATTATAACCCAAGAAATAAGACACTTAACCTGTCAGATTCTGTGTATAATTCAACATCTGTTGCGGCTATCGGAGTTGCAGCCCATGAAACAGGACATGCCATACAGCATGCTTATGGATATGGCCCGTTAAGCTTCAGGACAGCGTTGTTTCCGTTAGCCAGTGTCGGTTCACGGGTATCATGGATACTTATTGTACTTGGACTTATATTTGGCTCAACTAATATACTTATAGATATTGGTATTCTTATGTTCAGTCTGGCAGTACTTTTCCAGCTTGTAACATTACCGGTTGAGTTTAATGCTTCGGCAAGAGCATTACAGCTTCTTGAATCAGAAGGATTCCTGTATGGAGATGAGAACAGACAGGCAAGAAAAGTGCTTTCAGCGGCAGCCATGACATATGTTGCGGCAGCAGCCACAGCAATTTTACAGCTTTTAAGACTGATTTATTTATTTGGAGGAAGACGCCGTGACTGATTCGGTGAATTTAAGGGCAGTTGTACTGGATATACTTATGGAAATCAATGAGAAGGGTGAATTTTCACACCTTCTCATTAATAATGCATTGACGAAGTACCAGTATCTTGATAAGAATAAGAGAGCATTTATAAGCAGGTTGTCTCTTGGAACAATTGAGGACAGGATTGAACTGGACTATATAATAGACCAGTTTTCAAAGACGCCTGTAAGAAAGATGAAACCACTAATAAGAAATATATGTGAAATGTCTGTATACCAGATAATATATATGGATAATATCCCGGATTCAGCAGTGTGCAATGAGGCTGTAAAGCTGGTTACAAAACGTGGATTCACAGGGCTTAAGGGGTTTGTGAACGGAGTCTTAAGAAACATTGCAAGAAATAAAGACAACATTACATATCCTGACAGGAATAAGGATATCGAGCAGTACCTTTCTGTAAAATACTCAATGCCATTATGGATAGTTAAAATGTGGCATAGTCAGTTAGGTATTGATAAGACCGAGGAAATTCTTGCAGGCTTTAAGCGGGAAAAAAAGACTTATGTAAGATGTAACACAGCAAAGGCACCGGTTGAAGAGATAAAGAAGATTCTTTCACAGGAAAACGTATCTGTGGCAGAAGTTGAAGATATACCATATGCTTTAGAGATTAAGGACTATGATTATATAGCCGGACTTAACAGTTTCAGGGACGGTCTGTACCAGATACAGGATATAAGCTCCATGACAGCAGGATATATGACTGGATTTAAGGCAGGGGACACAGTAATTGATGTGTGTGCAGCACCAGGAGGAAAGAGCATTAATGCTGCAATAAGCGTTGGCGCTGATGGTAAAGTATATTCAAGGGATGTATCAGATTATAAGGCAGGGCTTATTGAAGAAAATGTATCAAGACTTGGACTTAATAATATAGAAGTCCAGGTAAAAGATGCACTCGTAATGGATGAATCCATGAGAGAGAAGGCAGATGTTGTTATAGCAGACCTTCCATGCTCAGGACTTGGCGTTATGGGAAGAAAGCCTGATATCAGATATAATATAACAGAGGACAAGCTGATTTCATTAAAAGAACTGCAGCAGAGCATACTTTCTGTAGTACAGGCATATGTTAAGCAAGGCGGTATAATGATGTACAGTACATGTACAATTAATTCAGAAGAGAATGAAGCCAATGCTGACTGGTTATGCGAAAAGTATGGCTTTAAGAAGATAGAATACAGACAGATTCTGCCGGGAAAGAATGGCGGAACAGATGGGTTCTTTGTTGCAAAACTTAGGAGAGAATAGACATGACAGATATTAAGTCACTTAATTATGACGAACTTGTAACATATATGGCTGGACTTGGTGAGAAGAAGTTCAGGGCTGGGCAGCTATATCAGTGGATGCATGAAAAGCTGGCAGACAGCTTTGATGAATGTACCAACCTTTCCAATGCATTAAGACAGAAGTTAAAGGAAACATCAGAATATGTATGCTTAGAGCCTGTCAGGGTACAGCATTCAAAGCTTGACGGAACAGAAAAATATCTGTTCAGATTAACGGATGGTAATTATGTTGAAAGTGTACTCATGAAATATCATCATGGTAATTCAGTATGTATATCTTCACAGGTCGGATGCCGTATGGGCTGCCGTTTCTGTGCATCTACACTTAACGGAAAAGTCAGGGATTTAAGACCATCTGAAATGCTTGACCAGATATACAGAATACAGAAGATTACTGGTGAGCGAGTAAGCAATGTTGTAGTTATGGGCTCAGGAGAGCCAATGGATAACTATGATAATCTTATTAAGTTCATAGAACTTCTCAATGATGAGAGAGGGCTTAATATAAGCCAGAGAAATATTACTGTATCATCATGTGGAATAGTACCTAAGTTAAGGGAACTTGCAGACCTTAAGCTGCAGATTACTCTTGCAATTTCACTTCATGCGCCTAATGATGAACTAAGAAAAACAATGATGCCTATAGCTAACAAATATTCAATAGAAGAGATAATGGATGTATGCAGGTATTACATAGAATGTACCGGCAGAAGAATCTCATTTGAATACAGTCTTGTTAAAGGTGTCAATGATTCAATGGAATGTGCAAAGCAGTTGATTGAACTTGTTAAGGGCATGAACTGCCACATCAATCTTATACCTGTTAATCCTATCAAGGAGCGTGATTATAAGCAGACTGGTAAGGACGAAGTGTACGCATTTAAAAATAAACTTGAAAAGAACGGAATAAATGTTACAATTAGAAGGGAAATGGGCAGAGATATTGATGGTGCCTGTGGACAGTTAAGGAATAAGTATATGGAGGATGTTGATGAAAGCAACGGCGATTACTGATATAGGCAAGACGCGTGCCGTTAATCAGGATTATATATATACATCTGTTGACAGGGTTGGATGCCTGCCTAATCTGTTTATTGTAGCAGATGGAATGGGTGGTCATAAAGCTGGTGATACAGCTTCACGTTTTACAGTTGAAACTATTAAAACTCTTATAGAACAATCACAGGAAAAAGATGCAATATCCGTTATTAATGATTCGGTTAAGATGGTTAATAGCCTGCTTTTACAGAAGGCATCTGAATCAGAGAATTATTATGGTATGGGAACAACGCTTGTTATTGCGACCATATATGATAATGTGTTAAGAGTTGCTAATGTAGGAGACAGCAGATTATATGTAATAGATGACAATGATATAACTCAGATAACGAGAGATCATTCACTTGTTGAAGAGATGGTTCTTGCAGGACAGTTAAGTAAAAGCGAGGCGAGAACACATGCCAGAAAGAATGTCATAACAAGGGCAATCGGAGGAGAGGAACAGGTTGAACCTGAGATGTTTTCAATAGATCTCAAAGAAAACAGCAAGATTCTTATGTGTTCCGATGGTCTTACCAATATGCTTGAAGATGCAGAGATATTAAGCATAGTAAGGAACAATGCTGATATAGAAGATGCGGCGAGACTGCTTGTTGACAGAGCAAACGAGAATGGCGGCAAGGATAATATTTCAGTTATAATTGTAGAACTGTAAGTGAAAGGGATAGGTTATGTTAAGAAAAGGAATGTTTTTAGCTGACAGATACGAGATAATCGAGCAGATTGGCACAGGCGGAATGTCAGATGTTTACAAAGCGAAGTGCCATAAACTCAACAGATATGTTGCTATTAAGGTTATGAAGTCTGAGTTTAGTGAAGACAAGACATTTGTATCTAAGTTCAGGGCAGAGGCACAGTCTGTAGCAGGATTTACACATCCTAATGTAGTTAATGTATATGATGTCGGCGATGAGAACGGAATATACTATATTGTAATGGAGCTTGTAGAAGGAATAACTCTTAAGAAGTACATTGAGAAGCGAGGCAAGCTTCCGTTCAAAGAAGCAGTAAGCATAGCAATTCAGGTTGCTAATGGTCTTGATGCAGCACATAAGCATCATATTGTTCACAGGGATATTAAGCCTCAGAACATTATTATATCTAAGGAAGGCAAGGTTAAGGTTACAGATTTCGGCATTGCCAAGGTTGCTTCATCAAGTACAATCAATTCATCTTCTACAATGGGTTCTGTTCATTATATTTCTCCAGAACAGGCAAGAGGTGGATATTCAGATGAGAGAAGTGATATATACTCACTTGGTATTACAATATTCGAGATGTTAACAGGAACTGTTCCTTTTGACGGGGATTCTACAGTTGCAGTTGCTGTACAGCATATTCAGGATGAGATACCTGCTCCTTCTACAGTGGCGGCAGATATTCCGGTCAGCATTGATAAAATAGTCTTTAAGTGTACGCAGAAGAAGCCTGACAGAAGATATCAGTCAGCAGCAGAGCTTATAACAGATCTTAAGAAGTCACTTGTTATGCCAGATGAAGATTTTGTTGTAATGGCTCCTATGTATGCAGCTTCTGGTACAGCAGCATCAGTTACAGCGGATGCACTTAATGCCAAAGAAGTCAAGGCAGAAGAGAAAGATGACATATTATCAGATGATGATATGTTCATTGAAGATGATGATAATGAAGAAGAAACAGAGAATAATATAGAAGAATCTGAAGAAGATGATGATGTAGATATTGATGATGAAAGTAATGATAAGCTTGATCTTATAATGAAGATAATCGGTATCGGAATTGCTGTTATTATTCTTATTGTCACAATATTTGTTATTGTTAAGCTTGTTGGAAGTACAAGATCTTCTAAGAATGATAATACAGAGACAACTTCAAGTATTGAAGAAACGATATCAACAGAAGCAGGTAAGGATACAGTAACAGTTCCTAAGGTTGAGGGCATGACTAAGGATGATGCTGTTAAGGCTCTTAATGAGGTAGGACTTGGCTATAAGCAGGTTATACAGAGCTCTAAGACAGTTGCCAAGGATACAGTTATATCACAGGGAACTAAGGCTGGTGCCAAGGTTGCCAAGAATACACAGATTATACTTACTATAAGTGGTGGAGAAGATGTAGTTAATACAACAGTTCCATCAGTTACAGGAGAAACAGAAGATGATGCCAGAGAAAAGCTTGAAGCAGCAGGATTTAAGGTTACAGTAGATTATGATTACAGCAGCACAGTTGCAGAGGGCAAAGTAATTAAGGCTTCTCCATCAGGAAGTGTTGCAAAGGGAACAACAGTTACAATTACTGTAAGCCGTGGAAAGCAGATTCAGAATGTTACAATGGCTAACCTTGTTGGAATGACAGAGTCAGCTGCAAGACAGTGGCTTGAAAGTAATGGACTTAATGTTATAGTAACAGATTCTGGTAAGACAGGTACAATTGGAGAAGTAGCTTCATGCAATTATTCTGAAGGAACATCTGTCCCAGAAGGAACAACGGTTACTATATCTGTAATAAGAAAAAGTAATGAACCTACAACAAAGCCAACAGAAGCAACAAAAGCTACAGAGGCAACAAAGGCTTCAGATGCAGCACAGAATTAATCAGGTATAATTATTTATATGCAGGGAAAGATAATTAAGGGTATCGCTGGTTTCTACTATATACATGTAGAAGCCAGCGGTATTTATGAATGTAAGGCAAAGGGAATATTCAGGAACCGTCACATTAAGCCGCTTGTTGGTGATAATGTGGAGATTGAGGTTATTGATAAGGATAATTTCAAAGGAAATGTGGTGGATATTCTCCCAAGAAAGAATGAATTAATAAGACCGGCTTCTGCTAATATCGACCAGGCAATGGTTATATTTGCAGTAAAGACACCAGAGCCTAATTTTAATCTCCTTGATAAATTCATCCTTATGATGAATTATCAGGATGTGCCAACAGTTGTATGCTTCAATAAAGAAGAACTGGCGGATGATGAATATAAGAATGAATTAAAGAAGAAATACGAAGGCTGTGGCTGTGAGTGCATATTCATAAGTGCAAAGAATAATATTGGCATTGACAGGGTAATGGAAGTGCTGAAAGGAAAGACTACAGTTCTTGCAGGTCCATCAGGAGTCGGCAAGTCGACACTTACCAATCTGCTTATACCGGACATGGAAGAGCAGGGAGAAGTCAGCCAGACAGGAGAAGTAAGCAGGATAGGCCGAGGAAGGCATACTACAAGACATTCCGAGATATACAATGTATGTAAGCAAACATATATATGTGATACGCCGGGATTTACATCACTTAATCTTCCGGATGTTGAGAAAGAAGACTTGCGATTCTATTTTGAAGAATTCACACCATTCGAGGGACAGTGCAGATTCAATGGCTGCATGCATGTGAGTGAACCTGGATGTGCGGTAAAACAGGCAGTTGAAGATGGAATTATCAATTATGACAGATATAAGTCATATACAGATATATTTGAAGAAATAAA
>OLHA01001890.1_pt1 | contig 10563 bp, 1 predicted proteins | sample 1605961 | NCBI WGS metagenome assembly OLHA01 (sample SAMN03283288) | human gut metagenome | biome: human-associated habitat; material: feces | host: Homo sapiens | place: Peru | collected 2012
AAAGAACTGGGAATTATCAATTATAAGATTTTCGGACAGACAGAAGGAGATTATGAACTCAGCTGGGATTCTTCCAGAGTGGAGATTGACCAGTGGTGTCTTGGGAAAATGACATCGACAGCACCTACACAGAAAGACAACATAAAATCAGTAGAACTGCACCTTGGAGTAGAGAATACACCGAAGCAGTATCTTATCACCTTTTATCGTACATATGCGGAGCAGGATCTTTCAGAAAATTGGGATACAATAAGCAAATATATTAATTTCCAAAAGAAATAGAGAGGAAGTACAGAGACATGAGAAAATGTAAATACAGAAAAATACTTGCAGTGATACTGGCTGCCTCAATGACTTTTCAATACATGCCTTCTGTTGTAGCTGGTTCAGGAAAAACCAATGATATAATTTCGCAGAATGATGAAACAACAGCTGTGGGGCAGGAGACAGGAAAACAACCACAGTCTCAAGCTGGTGAAGAATCGCAGACTAATGTTTCCTCTGAAACAAAAAAACAACCACAGACAGAAGAACTAACAGAACAGGAGCCTCAGACAGTAATAAATCAGGCAAATGATGAGGTGGGTACTAATTTGCAGTCTTTGGTAGTTAATAATAAGGTGGAAATCAAAAGTTCAGAGGATTTTATTAACTTATCCAATGAGGATGCAGCCAATTATCAGAATGCGAAGATTGTGATTACACGTGGTAGTGGTGTCGCATTTGATCTGACAAAATCAATAGCTGGTGGAAAGACATTCAAGGGCTTTGGAGACCAAAATCATCCATTCAAAGGTACAATTGAGATTACGAATGCGGAGAGTAATATTGAAATACCGGTAAATCATACATTCTTTAATTATCTGGATCAAAGTGCAACGATTAATGATGGTTTATATCTGAAAGCAGGGGATAATTTAACTACTCCCTTACTTGCAGAAAATTTTGTGAATACTTCTCATACGGACCAGGAAGCACATATTTCTTTAATGATAGATGCAGGCACAGATACGAGTTCAAGCGAGAAAGAACGTTATTCTTTTGCTGGTCTGATTGGAAACATGGCTGCAAATACAAAGCTGTCTTTGTCTGTAAACAATAAGATAACAGAGAATGCCAAGACAAAAGTCAGTGGAACAGGAAATCTGGGATTCTTCTGTAACACAATGGAAGCAGGCGCAGCTCTTACCATCGAATCTTATACAGGCGATGCCGGTTATACAGTATCAACAGGAAATGGTAATGCCGGAGGTCTTGTTGGCGAGATGAAAGGTAAGGCAGCACTGACGATTACTTCGGTCATGACATTAGAAGGCAGTGTACAGACAACGGGCAAAACGTATGCAGCCGGAGGTCTGGTAGGAAAAGCAGACACTCCAGAGATTACCTTAACTGGAAAAGTCACATGCAAAGAAACCATATCAGCATCTGATAATGATACAGCTGTTGGTGGCTATATTGGAAATGCGGTTTTTAAAGAAACAAAGTCGTTGGATTTCAACAATCTGGATGTTAAGGCTGCTTTGAATGATGGTAGTCATGCTGGTGGTCTGTTTGGTGTGCTGAATTATGATTGTACTTCAGGTGGCACATTGACATTGTCCAACGCTGCCACAGTGACACCTGTTTTTCAGGGCTCTAACTGGCAGTCTGGTGGCCTGATTGGACAGTATACAGCCAATTCTTTAAAATCAACGCTTAGCATTCCGGCTTCTAAAGTAACGATTACACATAATGGAAAAGCAACTTCATTTGGTGGTGTGATTGGATATATTGCAGGAACAAAAGATGTAAGTGCTCTTGAAAAAGCGACAGCTGCATATGTAGAAATAAATGGTGCCGATGTTACTGTAAATGCAGAGAGTAATACCAGTTCTGTCAGTGACAGATTTGGTGGTCTTGTTGCAGAGATGAGTGAGCAGGGACACTTTCTTTCTGTTTCCGGCAGTGTAAGTATTACATCTTCCAGTGTAGGCAGTAAGGTTTTTGGCATGGGAGGTATTCTTGGAAAAGCAAAAAAGTACGGTGTACTGCGTATAAGCGGCACTACAGATCTTTCAAAACTTGCATTTAGTAATACTGGAAATAGTGTTGGTCAGATTGCCGGGGAAATAGATGGAACAATTGTATATGCACTTGGATCTGGCAATGATGACGGAAACTCTGGATGGAAATTAATTCGTCCGGAATCCTGTTCGGTAAGTGCCCTTGGCTCTTATGGAGAAGTTATTCGTCTTAACGGAACGGATCTGAAAGAGATAACTAAAGAGGGAGAAACGTTTTCCTCTGACTTCTCCAATCCAGATGAGCTGATTCATTATTATACATCCCTGCATCAGATTGTCATCTGTTATAATGTGTCAAATACATCATCAGCTCTGACGATAAATAATACTAGAGATCTTGTGGCACTTTCAATGATTATGCAGAGTGGAATAACAACCAAGGACCTTGGTGCATATTGCAATAATTATGGTGCAAAGAAAAACCTTCTTGATAAAAAAATTACAATCAGTCAGACTCTGAACAATCAGACGATAAATCTTGCTGGTACGGGATGTACGGGGCTGATTCGCGATAATGGAAAGCAGAACTATACAGGTACATTTAATGGAAATAATTGTACAATCCAGTTGGCGACAGGTGAGGCATATGGTTATACGTCAGAGAAAACCGCTGCTAATAATACGGACGGAAAAAGTACAAGTCTTGGCATTGGTCAGATTTATAACCATTCTACGATAGGATTCATTTCTTATTGTAATGGTACGGTGCAGAATCTGACTTTGTCAGGATATATATATTTCCAGAATGTGAATAAAGGCGATGATGATGTGCAGTGTGGTGCTGTTGCAGGAAGAACAGATGGAGTGACGATGTCAGATGTCACAGTTGATACCAGTATTATCTACAACGATGGAGTCGGTGGAGACAAACTGAAGACGATATATACAGGCGGTTTTATTGGACGTATCGAAAAGGATAACACAAAGATATCATTCGAAAATTGTAAGATGAAAGGAACCATTGACAATACATCAAACTGCCATGAATTTGCCATGGGCGGATATATTGCAGAAATAGATGCAGCTAATACGAATGTTTCCTTTAAAAATTGTGGACTCAATGGGGCGAAGATTACCTTCAATCGTACATCTGGCGGTACTTCCAACGATGCAAAGCTTGGAGGGCTGATTGGAAGAATTGGTACAAATAAGCAGACACATACCGTTACCATTGAGAATCTTGAGATTACAGACAGCACCGTAAAGAGTGATGCAACAGAATCTTGTGGTGGGTTATTTGGTTATCAGTGGCTGAATACCAATGACACATTGAATAATATAACCGTGTCAGATTCCGGAATTTCTTCAAGTGTAAGCTTTGGCAATCATATTTATCGTGCGCTAAGTAATTTGGAAAGTACAGGTACAGCAAATCGGTTTACCGGAAGAACAAGTGAGAAAACTCCATCTGCGCTGTTGATTGCATCTACGGATTCTAGTAATAATTCAGTGGAGACCAGAGCCTATATCGAGATTCTTAAAGGCGGACTTGATATTCAGGAAGCTGCAGTTGAGGTTACCCTTCGTACTGGCGGAGATTATTTTGATGATATTGCAGGAAAGACGAAATACAAGGAAAATATGTCGTCTGTCGTATCCATTGGTCTGACAGACCAGAGTGCAAAAGAAGCAGTACTTATTGATAAAGCAAAATGCAATACATGGCACAATCAATGTAAGGTAAATGAGAAAACAGATTATAAAAATGGACAAACCCGTTATTATTACAATGTGGATTATTATCGAAAAGAAGCAGGAGATACAGTAACAGAGATTGACACGCCAGGCAGGCTTCTTCTGTGGAGCCTGAATCAATATACAGCACTTGCCAGCAACCTTACTTCATACTTTAAGGCAGGTGAAAATATAACTGGAGATATTAATCTGTCCGGAGTTTCTTATTATCCGGTTGAAGGGTATGCGAGTATCAATGGCGCAACCATTACTTTTGATTACACAGGTATGAATGGAAAGGAAGGAGGAACACCTGAGAATAAGAAGTATGACGATTCAGCTCTGCAGCATTATCAGATGCATACAGGACTGTTCAGCAAGGTTACTGCACCAGCCAGTGGTTCAATAGCATTGTCAGTAACAGGATTGACCTTAAAGGGAACGGTGGGGGCATATGGAAAAGATGCCAAAGGACAGTCTACGAAAGCGGGTGTATTAATCTGTGATTACGCAGAAGGAAATGATTCCAACCATAAGGTAACATTGAACCTGACTGGAATTCAATTGGATGGCATCTATATAGATCCGGATGCGAAGAGTCCTCTTCTGATCAATTCCGTGACAAAATACTGTGCGGTCAATGTTTCTGACGTAACGATAGAAAATTATAAGGATACCATCAAAGAACGTAAAGCAGCCTCTGCCTTGATGGGAACAGTTGGCTCTGATAAGGCAAAGGAGATTACACTGGATTTCTCTGATATGGGATTAAATGGAAAGAAAAGCGAATCTATTTTCAGCCTGGCATCCTTTGCGACCAGCTTTCGGTACAGCGATAAAGTCAGTGGTGGTACCTATAACTTTGAAACCACGACTAAAAAGGTTACATATGGTGTTGAGATATCCAATGGTCACAACAAAGAATCTAATAATAATTACAAGCGAAATTCATATGATGCAGAAGCAGGAACCGGTCAGGTATGGTATCTGGATACCTTTGGACAGACAGAGGGTAATTGCTATGTTTCTGCAACGGGACCAAGTAACAAGATTACAGATTTTACTATGACAGAGTATCTGCCTTATATCGGGCACTGTGAGGACGTAGATAATAAGTATTATGAGATTGATGTCAACCAGAGAACAGTGTACATCATAGATGGTTGTGGTACCTATGGACATCCTTATCAGATTAGAACGGTTTACAGTACGACAGACGGAAAATCAACAGAAGATGCGAAAGAGATTTTCACTGGTGCAGATCAGCTTATTGCTATTATGAATCTGCTGGATGGAAAAGGAGGTGGTACGGCAGTCACCATTGATCCTGCTACCCTTACGGCAAAGTATCCAAGTGCACAGAAAAAGCCGGTAATTCATACTGAAGACAACGCTGGTGGGGATAAAGTATACATTAAGGTTGGCGCTAGATGGTGGCCTGCTGTCCAAAAAGCAAACGGACGTTATACAAAAGATACATCATCGACACAATACTACGAAAATGACCAGATTATCTCGTATCTTCGCAATGCTTATTATCAGATTGACGAAGATATTAATCTGAATCTGAGCCAGTTTACCGGTATCGGAGGAAGTAGTACATTTAATGCATTCAGCGGTGTTATTATTGGAAATGCCAAGACAATACCTACAATCACTCTGACAGGAGAATCTAAAAACTCAGCAGTGGGTGGATTAATTAGGTATAGTCAGGGAAGTGTTGTAAAAAATTTAAATATTAAGATTCAGAAAGTCACTATTAAGAAAACTCCAACGGATGAAGACCTATTTTTTGGAGGTGCCATTGGTTATGTGATAGGTGGAGATAATATCATTGATAATGTATCTGTTTCCACTGTAGGAGATGGACTTGCAATTGCTGGTGGAGAACAGGTTGCTGTAGGAGGTTGTGTCGGTTTGGTTGGCGGTGCTGACTGCAAAAAAGGCGGCGGAGTTATTTTCCGGAATATGACTGGAAAAAGTAGACTGGAAACGGTAAGTGATAAGAAAACATCCGTAAATGTAACAACAGTAAATGTAACAACAGAAGTGAATGCAGGAAATACGCATTATTACTGGAACCCATATGTGGGACGTGTGCTGGATGGGTATGCATGTGCAGAATGCAAGATTGATAATACGGATAAAAACTATACCATTCCGAATCTGAATAACAATGAAAAGCTCTTGATATCCACACCTAACGGAAACAGTCCAATAGATATTGAAGGTAATAAAAAAATTACAGTTTACGACAAGAGTCAGATTACAATTGATTCAGCTCAGGATTTCTGGGTATTGTCTGCTTTGGTTAATTCAGGATTTGGAGCCAAGGCTACTAATGGATATTATCTCAACACGGAAGTCAATCTGACAAATTCTGAACAAGCAGTCAGCGATGCCTATTACTATGGGCATGTACGAAGCGGAAATTATAATAATATAGGAACTTTCAATTGTGATGCTGTGGATGATGAGACTGATTTCTGGGGTGGAGAATTACATTCGGACAATACGTTGACTGATAACCGTATACCTTCCAAATCATATCTTGCAGTAAATTATGTACAGGCAGAGGGAACAACTGCTCCAAATTATGAACTTGCATCTTACATTACCTATGACAAGGAGTATCGTACTTTACAGATTAAAAACTATGATTACGATCTGACTGTGTATGGCAATGGTTTTCGTGGAATTGGACAGGGATATATGTATAATGGAATTACTAAGAAAGATGCATCTGCAAAATTAAGAGCGCTTCGTCTGGGAGATCAGAAAACGAAGGTTAAATTGGTTGCTTTGGAAGGAAACAATGCTACTGTTTCTTATACACGATCAATTTATGAATATAATAATGACAAGTATTATGTAAGACAGGCAGGATTGTTCCCCCAGCTTTACGGTTTAAGTTCGACAGAGTATTATACCGTGCAGAATCTGACCGTGACAGGAACTGTTCAATCCAATGTAGAGCGAACGAGTAAGAATACAGCACGCAGAAATGGTAGTACTATTTTTGGAGTTATCTTTGCAAGTACAGGATATTCTACTGCAAAAAAGGTAACTTTTAAAAATGTAAATGTTGGAGAAAATTCACTGCTCAGTGGAGGCGAATATGCTGGAGGAATCTATGCCTGTGACCAATGGACTCATAATGAATTGAATTTTTACAATTGTGGTGTTAATGGGTTAACGATTGAAAAAGCCAGATGGGCAGGTGGATTTTCAGGACTTTTAGATAATGAAAAAGTCGTTACTACAGTTGTAACTGACAATGCTTGTATGAATACAATCAATAATATTGTAATTAAGACAAGAAATACATCATCTGGTATAGATAACGAAAGTAATGATAATACTGAAAAAGGCGTAAGATATGCAGGTGGACTATTTGGACAGGTGAAAAGTGCATCATTAACAGTAACTGGAGTAGAAGTAAAAGATAGCAGTATTTTGCCATATAGCTGCATTGAAGGAAATAATGCTGGTCAATCTTATTCAGGCGGAATTGCTGGTAAAACAGAGAAAAGTGTTACAGTAAGCAATATCACTATCAGTGGATTTAGTTCTCTTTGCAATGGTTATACAGGAGGTATATCAGGAGGAAACAGTGGAAGGCTTAATGTAAGTAATACCGCTGTTTCTGATTCTAAACTGGTTACGAAAAGAACTGATGGTGGTGCCGGAGCGTTGACAGGCTATATCGATACAAGTCTTAACGGATTTAATGTGAAAAGCAAAGACAATCTGGTTGGTTATTTGATTGAGGATGAGAAGTGTGACATAGTTGCATCCACTCTGAATGAAAATAGTCAAATTAATTTGGCAAAGCTGTCTTCTGCAAATGTGGGACTCAGATATGCTGAGCTCGATAATATGACAGGATATTATACTTATAACAACATACAGAATATGCCTGATATTAAAGATACCAGAATCGGTATCTGGGTTGGTGCCAGAGAAAATAACGCCAGCAATATCGTAAAGATTGTTGCAGCATCAAGAACTGGTAAGTATTCTCCAATCTGCAATGTGGGCTGGAACGGTATGACATCTGACAGTTACGTCATCTACGCAGACTATCAGGGGACAGCCGATTCAGCAGGAAAGGTAAATGTTTCTCCAGACAATCAGCTGACCATGGGAGAAACTGAGCTGACCAGTGATGGTGCCGCTATAAAGGATAATAAAGCACTGTCCAAAACGATTATTTCAGACTCAACGCCTGACAATAAAATGAATGCCTACCATGGTGGAACCGCAACGAATGATTTGGATAGTATTATAAAATTATTCGCTGACAAAACTGAGTATGACAACCGGATTACCACATACAAGACAGAGGAAAAGGATGCTGATTATTCTAAAGCAACAGATGCCGTAGACATTCCAATCATGGTACTCCAGATGGATTCATCACATGAGATTATGACGATGGTGAATAAATATGTTTCTGTTTTAACGAACATGAAGCAGGATGTAACAACACGTTATGCGTCAGTTACTCCGACAACTTATGTATATAAGAATGGAAGCTGGAGCGTGGCAGATAGTCAGTCAATGTCCGTTACTTCGAATCAGTTGAAGATTAATTCCGGTAAATATGATAATACCCGAAACCAGATAACGATTCTGGATGTGAAATATACAAGCCCGGTTGATGAAAAACAGGCATATCATTTATATATTCCTGTTCTGGTAAAGAAGGTCATAGAGGTTTCATTTGCAGTAAAAATGGCAAATGGGGCATCCGGCTATGAATCGGCATATCAGGGAAAAGATGCTGTTCTGGCAATTTTTGGTGAAAATCTGACAGCAGATATTTCATTTACATATACATGGACAGTAGGCGAGTGGAAAAATGCGCTGGAAAACGGAGATTCGCTTCTGTGGTCTTTCAGCAAGAAATTAAATCTGGCGAATACGGCACCGTTAAATAATGATAATACACATTTGACACTGGTAGACAGAAACACCCACGGAAACCAGCAGTCGTACTATCAGTTTGATGGAACTGCAATACAGGAAGAGAGTGGACGAAAAACACTGGATCTGCAAAGCGTTATGACACATGAAACAGACAGTGGAACTGAATATCAGGGAACCTATCTTTGTGATCTGCTGAATCTGACGGCAAGTGCAGGAACAACAGATAATCCAGGAAAGTTTAAAAAACTGGAGTCAAAGAAAGGTGCAAGCGTCCGTGTATGGAATACGAAAGATAAGAAATATGAATATTATGCACTGAAAACAGATGGTGATTCAGAAGATAAGGAATATTTCAACATTAAATTGAATGCATCACAGGATGACGATAAGGAGTTGACAGTAACAGAAAAGTATTATCTTGTAATGAATTGTACAAAAGGAAATGGTATGTACAATGAAACGCTTGAATTAAATGGAATCACGGATGGTGAGATTCCAGCGCATTATGTGGAATCTCAAGCATCGAATGCCGTATACGTTCTGGGAGATTTTTATACCAATAAAAATCTTACATTGGTATCAACAAGTGAAGTTGCAGCTTCAAATCCTAGTGCTGCCAATGCACTGCTCATGAAGTCCGGAGAAAATGATTCTATTTCTGTAAAAGTTACATCCGATGTTGGGGCGGCAGCAAATGCAGAAACATTCAGCCAGTATGTGAAGTCCCGTGCAGTTTATTACCGGTACGAAGTACAGATGGTGGATGAAAAAAGTACACCGGTAGATATTCATGGAAATATAGCTGTCCAATCTCTGACAATAGGAAAAGAAACAGTAAACAGAGTAGATGACCTGAGCACCTGTGATGAGGGATTCACAGTAATGATAAGTGGAAGCACGTGCTATATTACAATAAAGGCACCCGGAAGCAGATATATAGGTAGTGATATAGAAGCAAATATTACTTTTGACTATTCAGATTCTGCGTCACTGCGTTCACAGTTCCCACTTAGAGAAAGTAGTGGGAATAACGGTGTACAGTTCAAAGCAGGTTCCTCTATGGCTTATCAGATGGACAGCCTTGACAGTAGTAATATGAGTGTAAAGAATAAAGTTGAGAATAAGCTCTATTATAGAGATGAAACAACAAGTTCTACAATCAGCTACGATTCTTACAACATCACAAGCCCGGATGGTAATACAAGTCAGCTTGGATTAAATGGCAGGGAGACGAAAGATGAAGCGATGAAGATTACAACAAGAGCGTTCTTCACGGCAGGTCTGTCCGGAGCCAATCAAACCGACCCGGAAAATGTCAAATATCCATATTATCTGGAAGGAACACTTCGTCTGAATAAAAAAACGGAGCAGGCCAATGAAAATAAAATTGGAAAGACATATGAATCGGTGAATATTGGCAGTTATCTGTCTGGATTTACAATATCATCTGATAACAAAGCTATAACGACAGAAAGTGATGGATTAGGACTTCAGGATGACAATGGCGTTCAGGTATATAAGTTCCGGATTCAGCTTTCAGAGAATCAGGTAAAGAATTTGCAGATTAATCCGATTCTGGTTAACATTGACTTTAATGCAAAAACAGGAAGCGAATTGGAAGATGTAGATGAAAGCCAGTATGCAAATTATAAGGTGGAATTGTCAGCAGAACTGAAAAATCAGAATTTAGGTTCTCTTACTAATATGCCATCGGATTATCTCATTTACACAAATGCAAAAATATATCTGGGAATCATTGGAAACCAGTAAAATAACTTCAGAAAAAGCACCAACATGTTATGTGAATTTACATAATACGTTGGTGCTTTTTGCAACAATAAAATGATTAGGGCACTTTACATATGTCAAAGAAACATATTAATTGTCAGCG
>OLHA01001894.1_pt1 | contig 10555 bp, 8 predicted proteins | sample 1605961 | NCBI WGS metagenome assembly OLHA01 (sample SAMN03283288) | human gut metagenome | biome: human-associated habitat; material: feces | host: Homo sapiens | place: Peru | collected 2012
GGTGATAATAGTACCTGTACCATTACAACGTGAACAGGTCTGAGAAAAAGCCATAAAGCCCTGACGTACATGAACAGTACCGCTACCCTTACAATCAGGGCAAGTCTCTTTCTTACCGTTCTTGCCTAAGCCTGAGCCTCCGCAGTCCTTACACTTAACATAAGTCTTAACACTTAACTTCTTCTTGCAGCCTTTTACAGCTTCTTCTAAAGTTAAGGTTTGGGTAGTACCTACAAATGAGGAATTGATGATTGCAAAGGATACGCAGAATATTGTACTCGACCTTAATAAATAATTTGCTTATGATTAAGAGATATACAGTTTCATGAAAGGAGGAAAATAAAGTGCCGGAAATTAAGTACGAAATTACTGAGCATCTCGGTGTTATTTCAGAAACAGCACGTGGTTGGACAAGAGAAGTTAATATGATTTCTTGGAACGGACGTGAGCCTAAGATTGATGTTCGTGATTGGTCTCCTGACCATTCAAAAATGAGCAAGGGTCTTACTTTCACTGTTGATGAAATTAAAGAGCTTACAAAGCTCGTTGAAAATCTCTAAGATTCAATATTTAGGGGCAACAAGAAAGTTTGTTGCCCTTGAAATTTTGTTAAGAGAGTTTTGTTTTTTGTGTAATTAACAGATTTATTTATTAAATTTGATATGATAGATATATTAAAATTGAGGTAATTATAATTATGGAATGGACTTCATTAAACGATTTGAGAGAAAAATATCTCTCATTTTTTGAAAGCAAGGGTCATTTAAGGCTTCCAAGCTTCTCACTTATTCCGAATAATGATAACAGTTTGCTTCTTATCAATTCGGGTATGGCGCCTATGAAAAAGTATTTTACAGGTGAAATTACGCCGCCTCGAAATCGTGTTACAACCTGCCAAAAATGTATTCGTACTCCCGATATCGAAGAGGTTGGTAAAACTGATCGTCACGGAACATTTTTTGAAATGCTCGGTAATTTCTCATTCGGTGACTATTTTAAAAAGGAAGCTACTGCATGGGCTTGGGAATTTTGTACCAAGGTTCTTGAAATGCCTGTTGACAAGCTTTATGTAACCATTTACGAAAATGATGATGAGGCTTTCGATATTTGGACTAAGCAAAACGGTGTTGATGCATCGCATATTGTCCGTTTAGGCAAGGCTGACAACTTTTGGGAGCACGGTTCAGGTCCTTGCGGTCCTTGCTCGGAAATTTATTTTGACCGTGGCGAAAAGTATGGCTGCGGTTCTCCTGATTGCGGACCGGGTTGTGAATGTGACAGATATGTTGAATTTTGGAACAACGTATTCAGTCAGTTTAACAATGACGGCAATGGTAATTATACAGAACTTGTTCAAAAAAATATCGATACAGGTATGGGTCTGGAACGTCTGGCAGTTGTTGTACAGGACGTAGATTCCATCTTCGATGTAGATACCATCTGTGCACTGCGTAACCTGGTATGTAAGATCTCCGGAAAAGAATACGAGAAGAACTATAACGATGACGTATCCATCCGTCTGATCACAGACCATATCCGTTCTGCAACATTCATGATCTCCGACGGTATCATGCCTACAAACGAAGGCCGCGGTTATGTACTCCGCCGTCTGATCCGTCGTGCGGCACGTCACGGAAAGATGCTTGGAATTGACGGACTGTTTCTTGCAAAATTATCAGAAACTGTCATCAATGAGAGCAAGGATGGATATCCGGAACTGGAAGAGAAGAAAGAATTTATCTTTAAGGTTCTGACACAGGAAGAAGAGAAATTTAATAAGACCATCGATCAGGGACTTGCCATTTTGTCTGACCTGATGGAGGAGATGAAGAAAAACGGCAAAAAGGAACTTTCCGGTGCCGATACATTCAAACTTTACGATACTTACGGATTCCCGGTAGATCTGACCGAAGAAATCCTTGAAGAAAAGGGCTTTTCCTATAATGAGGACGAGTTTAAGGCCTGTATGGAAGAACAGAGACAGAAAGCCAGAAGTGCCCGTAAAGTGACAAACTACATGGGTGCAGATGCAACGGTTTACGAGCAGATTGATCCTTCCATCACAACAGAATTTGTCGGATACGAGAATCTGACATATGCTTCTAAAGTTACGGTTATGACGACCGAGACCGAGATCGTGGAAGCACTTTCCGATGGGGATGCAGGAACCATTATCGTAGAGAAGACTCCGTTTTATGCCACGATGGGCGGTCAGCAGGGCGATAAGGGACAGATCCGTACGGCAGACGGTGTATTTCAGGTAGAGGATACGGTTAAGCTTCTGGGCGGTAAATACGGACATATCGGGCATATGGTGTCCGGCATGATCCATACCGGCGAGGAAGTGGAACTGGTTGTAGACGCAAAACTTCGCGCAAAGACCTGTGCAAACCATTCGGCAACCCATTTACTGCAGAAAGCACTCCGCGAAGTGCTGGGTACACATGTCGAGCAGGCGGGTTCTTATCAGGACAGTGAACGTACCAGATTCGATTTCACCCACTTTGCAGCCATGACTCCGGAAGAGTTACAGAAAGTGGAAGACATGGTCAATGAAAAGATCAACGAGGGCATGGAAGTCCGTACCGATATCATGACCGTTGATGAGGCAAAGAAGACCGGGGCAATGGCTCTGTTTGGCGAAAAGTATGGGGAAAAAGTCCGTGTCGTTTCCATGGGAGAGTTCTCCAGGGAGTTCTGTGGCGGTACACATGTAAAGAATACTGCAGAGATCAAGACATTTAAGATTCTTTCAGAGAGCGGTGTTGCAGCCGGTGTGCGCCGTATCGAAGCACTGACCGGTGACAATGTGATTGCATATTACAAAAAGATGGAAGAAGAGTTCCGGGAAGCAGCGAAGGTTGTAAAGTCTACACCTGCAAACCTTAAGGAACGTCTGGAGCATCTGACCGCAGAGATGAAAGATCTGCAGAGCGAGAACGAGGCGTTAAAGAGCAGGGCAGCCAAGGATGCACTTGGGGATGTGATGAATCAGATCGAGGATGTCAAAGGTGTGAAGCTTCTGGCAACCAGCGTATCCGGCGTGGATATGAATGGTCTGCGTGATCTCGGTGACCAGCTGAAGGACAAGATCGGTGAGGGCGTCGTAGTGATCGCATCCGATTGTGACGGAAAGGTAAACCTGATTGCCATGGCAACCGATGCAGCGATGAAGCAGGGAGCACATGCCGGTAATCTGATCAAGGCGATCGCCGGAAACGTCGGTGGTGGCGGTGGCGGACGTCCGAATATGGCACAGGCAGGTGGAAAGAATCCGGCTGGTATTCCGGATGCAATTGCACAGGCGAAGACGGCACTGGAAAACATGTTGAAATAATCTATCACTGATAACGTACAAAAAACATAATAAAAACGCAAAAAACAGGTAAAAAAGCGCGATAAAAATGCGATATTACCTGTTTTTTTGCAAATATTTGTAGTATAATGATAGTAAATCCACTGTGAAATTTGTGTATATACAACAAAAGGTGGAAACGACATGAGGAAAGGGAGAGACTTTATGAAGAGAAAGCGGTTATTGTCGGCCGTGCTGGCAGGAATCTTTGCCGTGTCCATGCTGGGCGGCTGCGCATCGGCGGTGCCTCAGGGTGCAACGGAGACCACGCAGGGCGGTGCACAGGAGACAGACAGGACGAGCGGAACAGTAAAACTGAGAGTGTGGGCAGAGGAATCAACGTATGATGCGTTGAATAAGATGATCGACAGTTTCAAAGAAGAGTATAAGGGGCAGGCAACTTTTGATATCACCCTGGAACAGAATGCGGATTCCGATACGCGTGACAATGTGCTTGGAGATGTGCATAACGCAGCGGATGTGTTTATCCTTGCAGATGACCAGGTGGCTTCTATGGTGGCCGGCGGCGCATTGTATCCGGTTCCGAATGCGGACGAAGTGAAAAAAGCAAATGTGGAGGGCGCAATAGACTCTGCCACAGTCAATGATACGCTTTATGCATATCCCATGACTGCGGACAATGGGTATTTTCTGTACTATAACAAAAAGTACCTGAGCGATTCGGATATCAAAACCCTTGACGGCATTTTAAAAGTAGCAGAAAAAAATCATAAGAAGTTTATGATGGACTGGTCTTCCGGCTGGTATCTGTATTCGTTTTTCGGAAATACAGGACTGGATTTCGGTGTCAATGATGACAATGTGACAAACCACTGTGACTGGAATTCCACCAAAGGGGACATCAAAGGTGTGGATATTGCGCAGGCGATGCTTGATATCAGTTCCAGCAGTGGATTTGAAAATGCGGTGAATGAAGACTTTGTTACAGATGCCAAAAAAGGCAGTGTAATTGCCGGGGTGAGCGGTGTATGGAGCGAGACCGAACTGAAAAAGATCTGGGGAGATAATCTTGGCGCAGCCAAGCTTCCAACCTATACCGTGGCAGGAAAGCAGGTACAGATGGCTTCCTTTACCGGTTATAAGCTGATGGGAGTCAATGCGTATTCGGCAAATCCACAGTGGGCAGCAAAACTGGCAGACTGGATGACCAATGAGCAGAACCAGACCATCCGGTTTGAGATGAACGGACAGGGACCTTCCAATACAAAGGCGGCAGATTCGGATACGGTTAAGGCTTCCCCATCCATTCAGGCGGTGATTGCACAGTCAGAATTCGGAAAACTGCAGCGTGTCGGAAACAGTTACTGGGATGCATGCACGACATTCGGAAATACGATGGCAGCAGGAAATCCAAATCATGTAAAGTTACAGGAACTGATGGATAATCTGGTCAGTGGTATTACAAAATCAGCAGCAGGCTAAGAGGTGGGAGTATATGAATCAGAAAAAGAAATTAAGTACCAAACTTATCATTTTAATTCCGGTATTTATACTTGGAATATTCAGTATCATCTCGAATGTGATGTCTGTTTCCAATATCAGGAACGTTAACCGGAGTGCTGTACAGATTTCGGAAGTATCTTTAAAGAATGTTTCGGGTCTGGCAGAAATCCAGAGACAGACACAGGACATCCATAATCTGGGACTGTCCCATATCATAGCGGTGGATCTGGATTCCATGATCCAGCTGGTGGAAAAGATCCGCAGTCAGGAAGATATATTGGAGAAAGATCTGGAAAGTTACAAGACATACGTGACACCGGACACCCAAAAAGAATACAATGACATCAAAAAAAATTACGAAGAATTAAAGTATGAATGTGCCAATGTTATGGCATTTTCCGCAGCAGGGAAAAATGAAGATGCCTATGAACTTGCCAATGGAAAGATCAGCAAGTGTGCAGATGCCATTGAGTCGGATATCGAAAGTATCAAAAAAATTGTAAACCAGGATGCGGATGCGCAGAGACAGAAACTGACATCTGCATACCATAGTTCAATTGGAACAAGCATAGTGACGATTCTGATTAGTATTGCAGCACTTTTTTCAGCAATGGTGGCAGTGCTTCGGTGGGTAATTCATCCACTTGCAAATACGAACAGGGAAATGAATGAGATTATTTCCGGAATTGATAACCGGCAGGGTGACCTGACCCGCAGGGTTACCATTACCAACAACAAAGAAGTGGCATCTGTCGGTGGAGGCATCAATGCTTTTATGGCAAAGCTGCAGGAAATTTTCCGGATGATCAGCAGCAATTCCAGGGATCTTGAGGGTGTTGTAAATGAAGTGCGTGAGAGTGTGCAGACTTCCAACGGAAGTGTATCCGATCTGTCCGCACTGACGGAAGAACTTTCTGCAACGATGCAGGATATTTCCGACAATGCTTCACGGATTAATGAAAATACCGAATCGGTTGCCGGTGAAGTCAAGTCAATTGCAGAGAAAACGATTGAAATCAATCAGTATACAAAAGAAATGAAAGAGCATGCAGAGGCAATGGAACATGCTGCACGTGAAAATATGGATACAACGGGTGCGAAAGTAAATGACATTGTTTCCGTGCTGAGTCAGGCAATTGAGGACAGCAACAGTGTCAATCAGGTAGACAATCTGACAAACGACATCTTAAATATTGCAAGCCAGACAAACCTGCTTGCATTAAACGCATCCATTGAGGCTGCCCGTGCCGGGGATGCAGGAAAAGGATTTGCAGTGGTTGCTTCCGAAATCAGTCAGCTGGCAGCCGCAAGTCAGGAAGCGGCTAACAATATCCAGAGCATCAATGCCATTGTTATAACTGCAGTACATAATCTTGCAGACAATGCAAACGGACTGGTAGAGTACATGAATGAAAAAATCCTGCCGGAATTCCAAAAGTTTGTGGAATCCGGTGGGGCATATCATGACAAGGCAACATTTATCGAAAGTGTCATGGCAGATTTTGAGGCAAAGACGGATTCTTTACAGAATTCCATGGATGAGATTGCAAATTCCGTAAATACGATTTCCCATGCGATCGAGGAAGGCGTCAGTGGAGTCGTTTCGGCAGCGGACAGCACACAGGTTCTTGTATCCGATATGGATAAAATTTCCAGGAAGATGGATGAGAACTTTGCGATTGCAGAGGGATTGAAGAAAGAAACTTCCGTGTTTACAAAGCTTTAAGCATGTGGAAGAAAAAAACTATGCAAATTTCGGAAAAACTATTGACAAATCAGGATATTTTGTTAAAATAATCGATAGTGCAATTAAGATTACCTTACAGTTGATGCACAATATCGCAACTGGAGGGAGGTTAGGAAAGAATGTCTAGTGTAATCGTAAAAGAGAATGAGACTTTAGATAGCGCATTACGTCGTTTCAAGAGAAACTGTGCGAAGGCTGGTATCCAGCAGGAGATTCGTAAGAGAGAGCATTACGAGAAGCCAAGCGTAAAGCGTAAGAAGAAATCTGAAGCAGCTAGAAAAAGAAAATACAACTAATGTATTTAACCCCGCGGGATAACTCGCGGGGTGCTTTTTTGCAAAAATGATCAGGATGAGGTGAACCATGAATCAAAATCTGAAAAAAATGATAAGCTATTACAAACCCTACCGGGCAGTTTTTGCGGCAGACATGTTATTTGCGACACTTTCTGCGGCAGTGGCACTGACCATTCCACTGGTTGTGCGGTATGTGACATCGACTCTGATTTATCAGCAGCCCCAGATGATGTTGCGGAAACTTTTTTTGATTGGCATCGGATTGTTTGTGCTTCTGGCATTGGACTGTTACAGCCGGTTTTTTATCGGAAATTATGGACATGTGATGGGGGCAAAAATGGAATATGACATGCGGGCCGAATTGTTTGGGCATCTGCAGAAGCTGTCTTTTTCTTTTTATGATGATGCAAAAGTCGGACAGCTGATGAGCCGTGTGACGGCAGATTTATTTGATATTACAGAACTGCTGCACCATGGCCCGGAGAATATTATCCTGTCGGTATTAAAGATAGTGGGAGCGTTTGTGATCCTGCTCAACATTAATGGATGGCTTGCGCTTGCCGCGTTTGCGGTGCTTCCGGTTATGTTTGTATTTGCATTTGCGTTAAATAAGCGGATGCGCCGGGCCTTTCAGCAGAACCGCATTAAAATTGCCGAGATTAATGAACAGATCGAGGATAATCTGTCGGGCATCCGTGTGGTGAAATCGTTTGCCAATGAGGCAATTGAAAACGAAAAATTTCGTCATGGGAATGACGGATTTCTTGCAGCAAAGAAGAACAGTTATCATTACATGGGAAGCTTTCAGGCCGGGGTTGGCGTTTTTACAACACTGATTCAGGTAAATGTCATCCTTGCCGGAGGGGTTCTCATTGCAAAGGGAATGGTCACGGTCAATGATCTGGTTACGTTTTTGCTGTATATTGGGGTATTTACTGATCCAATCCGGACACTGGTGGACTTTACCGAGCAGTTTCAGAATGGCTATACGGGATTTGAACGGTTTCAGGAAATTATGAATATTGAACCGGAAATCCAAGATGCAAACGATGCTGTAGCACTGACCGATGTGAAAGGAACCATTGATTTTGAAAATGTTTCTTTTCAGTACAAAGACAATCAGGAGAAGGTGCTTAACCGGATCAATCTGCATGTGCCTGCAGGGGCATATATGGCACTAGTGGGATCATCCGGTGCCGGAAAGACAACGCTTTGTTCCCTGATTCCGAGATTCTATGATGTGACCGGAGGATGTATCCGCGTGGATGGGAAAGATGTCCGTAAGGTGACGTTAAAGAGCCTGCGTGACCATATCGGAATGGTGCAGCAGGATGTATACCTGTTTTCGGGAACGATTTTTGAAAATATACGGTATGGAAAGCCGGATGCGACAAGGGAAGAAGTGATTGCCGCTGCAAAAAATGCCAATGCCCACGAATTTATCATGGCATTTCCCGATGGATATGATACAGATATCGGACAGCGTGGAATCAAGCTCTCCGGAGGGCAGAAGCAGCGGCTTTCCATAGCCCGTGTTTTTTTGAAAAATCCACCGGTTCTGATCTTTGATGAGGCAACTTCCGCACTGGATAACGAGAGCGAGAGGGTCGTACAGGAATCATTGGAGAAACTGGCAAAGAACCGTACGACATTTGTGATCGCCCACCGTCTGACAACGATCCAGAATGCACAAAAAATTCTGGTTCTGACAGAAGATGGGATTGCGGAATCCGGTTCCCATGAAGAACTGCTGGCACGGGGCGGTGTGTATGAAAAACTTTATCATATGCATTATTAGACCGGCTGTGTCACAACTTGCATTATTATAAAAAAACGAGTAAAATAGAATAGATTTTGAAAAAACAAAAAGGAGTGGATTATCATGACAAAAATAGATATTATCTCCGGATTCTTAGGAGCCGGAAAAACAACTTTTATCAAAAAGATGATTGATGAGGCATTTACCGGGGAAAAGATTGTCCTTATCGAGAATGAATTTGGCGAGGTCGGCATTGACGGTGGTTTTTTAAAGGATGCGGGAATCCAGATTACAGAGATGAATTCCGGATGCATCTGCTGTTCTTTAGTTGGTGATTTCGGAAAGAACTTAAATGAAGTCATCACCAAGTATCATCCGGACCGTATTTTGATTGAGCCATCCGGAGTCGGTAAGCTTTCTGATGTTATGAAGTCCGTGATTGATATTGAAAAAGAGCAGGATGTAAAATTAAACGCACTGGTAACGGTTGTAAACGCGCTTAAGGCGAGCAAGCAGATGAAGGCGTTCGGTGAGTTTTTCAACAACCAGATCGAGTATGCGACAACTGTCATTTTAAGCCGCAGCCAGAATGCAACACCGGAACAGCTGGAGTTTTGTGTCAATAAAATTCAGGAATTGAATCCAAAGGCTGCCATTATTACAACAGACTGGGCAAAATTATCCGGAGAACAGATCCTTAAGGTAATGGAAGGACAGGATAACCTGGAGATGAAGGCTCTTGCCGAGGCACATCATGCAAAGGAAGAAGCAGAACATGAGCATGAGCACCATCACCATGACCATGAAGACCATGAGCACCATCATCATGACCATGACCACGAAGGTGGCGAAGTTGAGGAGTATGGTATTGGCACATTTGTATACTATCGTAGACAGCCAATGTATCTTGGCAGACTCGACGACTTCGTAGCTCGCTTATGGCCAAAGAACATTATTCGCTGCAAGGGGATCTGCTATTTCAACGATGAGCAGCAGACTTGCTATTTGTTTGAACAGGCTGGACGACAGGTGAAGCTAACAAATGCAGGACAATGGTATGCGACAATGCCTGCAAACGAATTGGCAGACCTTATGAAGCGTGAACCAGGATTGGTGCGCGACTGGGATGAGCGCTACGGCGACCGCATGCAGAAGCTTGTGTTTATTGGTCAGAAACTTGATAAGCAAGCCATTACCGACATGCTCGACGCTTGCTTGGTAAAAGAATAAAAATGATACAAATAATGAATGCCTAATGCCGCTATGGTGGTTTAGGCATTCATGATCTTATATCAAATATATGAATACAGAATACGAGAAGATGCTCGCTGGCGAAGAATATTTTGCTGCCGACGATGAACTAATTGTGTTGCTTAATGAATGTAAGGATGCTTGCTGGGAATACAACCAGATACGCCCAACGAAGTTGAAAGAGCGAAACGAGAAGATACAGCAGATTCTTGGTAAGAGCGATGACGACACCTTCGTAAACCAACCATTCTATTGCGACTACGGCAAGCATATTCGCGTAGGCAAAAGATTCTTTGCTAACTTCAACCTCGTGGTGCTTGATGAAGCTTACGTAACTATTGGCGATGACTGCTTCATCGGTCCTAACGTGAGTATCTATACTGCTTGCCACAGCACAGACCCAACGGAACGTAACTCTCGCAACGAATGGGCACGACCTGTAACTATAGGCAACAATGTTTGGATTGGTGGGTCAACAACTATTCTGCCTGGTGTAACTATTGGCGACAACGTGACAATAGGAGCAGGAAGCGTGGTGGTGAAGGATGTGCCATCAGGAGTTGTTGCGGTGGGCAATCCTGCGAAAGTTATTAAAAAGATAAAAGGGTAAAAAGATAAAAAGGTAAAAAGGTAAAAAAGTAAAGGGTAAAAAAAGAGCGACCTTGATGTTTGTGATTATAAAA
>OLHA01001895.1_pt1 | contig 10553 bp, 7 predicted proteins | sample 1605961 | NCBI WGS metagenome assembly OLHA01 (sample SAMN03283288) | human gut metagenome | biome: human-associated habitat; material: feces | host: Homo sapiens | place: Peru | collected 2012
TACCACACGCCCCTCAAACGTGCGCGTCTGCCGATTCCGCCACTCTCGCGTGTTCTCGGAACGATAAACATTATATCATTACCGAGTTGTGTTGTCAACACTTTTTTTATTATTCATGAAGTGTTTCCGGTTCCGCGACTGTTTTATCAAAAGTTGCCACCCGAAGATATTTAATAACCTGATCTGTCAGCGGTTTATCATTTGAGTTCGTCTTCTGCGCAACGATTTTATCAATCGTATCAAGACCCTCAAGAACATTACCGAATGCGGCATATTTACCGTCAAGAGAAGGATAATCGGCAACGCAGATAAAAAACTGTGAACCGGCTGTATCGTTAGCCGAAACTGAGCCTGTTCCCCTGCCCATTCTTGCCATGGAAAGCGTACCCCGTTTGTGTTTAAGTCCCGTATCGACACCGTTCTCGGAAAATTCGCCCTTAATTCGGTATCCCGGACCGCCCGATCCGTTTCCGTTTGGGTCACCGCCCTGAATCATAAAGTCCTGAATGCAGCGGTGGAATATAAGACCGTCATAAAATCCTTTGTTGGCAAGAGAAACGAAATTTGCGACGGTATTCGGTGCCTTATCTTCAAACAACTCCATTACAATATTGCCGTTATTTGTAATCATGACCGCAATCGGATGTCCGTTTGACTTATATTTTTCGGATAAATCCGTAAAAGTTGTCTCATACTCCGCAGATGATTCCGATGTTGCTTTTGTGCTGTTATTTTCCTGGTTTGAAGCGCCGCAGCCGACACAAATAACAAAAAGCAGCAATATGCATAAAACCGAAATAATCTTTTTCACTGTGTTTCCTCCCCTGCGGTGTCTTTTTCGTCAGTTTCGATCAATTCACCTTTCATGAGTTTTTCGAAATCGGAGCCGTTTATTTTTTCGAACTTTATAAGATACTGTGCAAGAGCTTCAAGGCTGTCGGAATGCTCCTTAAGAAGCACCTCGCAGCGTTTGAATGCCGTCATTATGATCCTGTTTACTTCTTCATCAATTTCTTTTGCGATTTCCTCGGAGTAGTTTCTGACGGTGCCGTAGTCTTTTCCCAGAAAAACCTCATCATGCCCGGAACCGAAAGTGATGGGACCGAGTGTGTCACTCATACCGTATTTTGTGACCATATTGCGGGCTATTTCGGATGCACGTTCAATATCATTCGATGCGCCTGTCGAAATATCTCCGAATGTGATGTGTTCTGCAACACGTCCTCCGAGTAAAATGACAAGTTCTTCTTCCATCTTGCGCTTGGACATGTACATTTTATCCTCAAGCGGCATATGCATTGTATATCCGCCTGCCATACCGCGCGGAATGATAGATACCTGATGTACGGGATCCTGTCCTTCAATAAAGAATGTAGATACCGCGTGCCCTGCTTCGTGGTAAGCCGTAAGCTTTTTCTCACGGTCGGATATTTTGTGCGATTTTTTCTCCGTGCCCACAACAACCTTTACCGTCGCTTCTTCAATCTCATTTTTCGTAACGGCTTTAAGTCCGCGTCTTGCGGCAAGAAGTGCAGCTTCATTGAGAAGATTTTCAAGATCTGCACCTGTAAACCCGACGGTTGTTCTTGCTATGTCGGTAAGATTGACATCGGGAGCAAGACTCTTGTTTCTCGAATGAACTTTTAAAATGGCTTCCCTGCCTTTGATATCCGGATAACCGACGGTGACCTGTCGGTCAAATCTGCCGGGACGCAAAAGTGCGGGATCAAGAATATCCGGTCGGTTTGTAGCGGCGATGACAATAACGCCCTCGTTCTCGACAAATCCGTCCATTTCAACAAGCATTTGGTTAAGAGTTTGTTCTCTCTCGTCGTGTCCTCCACCCATTCCGGCGCCTCTGTGACGTCCGACGGCATCAATTTCGTCTATGAATATTATTGATGGGGCGTTTTTCTTTGCCTGATCGAACAAGTCTCGAACACGCGAAGCGCCGACGCCAACATACATTTCAAGAAAATCGGAGCCTGAAATTGAGAGGAACGGAACATTCGCCTCACCTGCAACTGCTTTTGCGAGAAGTGTTTTACCTGTTCCGGGAGGGCCGACAAGCAACACGCCTTTGGGAATTCGCGCACCGATCTCGTTATATTTTTGCGGGGATTTAAGAAATTCGACTATTTCACTTAATTCCTCTTTTTCCTCATCACAGCCGGCAACATCGGCAAAAGTTATGCGGTGTTTGCCGTCTTTTATCGTCTTTACGCGTGCCTTGCCGAAGCTTACCGTTCTGTTGGATTCGGTCATGATGCTTTGATTCATTCTACGCATCATGATAAACATAAGGACGCCGAGTGCGACCATACAGCCGAGAGTCGGAAGCAGACTGACAACCCATGAATTTGTGGCTCCCGCCTTGTAATCATAAACAATTTTAGCGTTAGTCGAATTGCTGTTGTTCTCCAAAACATTTTTATGAACGTCATCATAAAACATGTTTACATTCGGCACGGTGTATTTATATTCCTTGCTGTCGTTAACTTTTTTATAAGAGAGAACACCGTTGCTCAAATTGAGTTTATATTCCGCAATTTCGTGGTTGTTAAACATTTCGACAATGTCATAATATGTTGTTTTTTTAGAACCCGTCGTATCACCGCCGACAAAGAAAGACATTACCAAAATTATAAGAACGGGAACAAGGAGCCATGGAACAAGTTGACCGATACGGTTTGATTTTTCGTTATTCAAGTACTTATCACTCCGATACTGTTTATTCGTAAATTTCTTTTTTTAAAACGCCTATAAACGGGAGATTGCGGTATTTTTCGGCATAGTCAAGCCCGTAGCCGACAATAAACTCATCGGGCACAGAGATACCCTTATAATCGGCTTTTATATCTACTTCACGGCGTTCGGGTTTGTCAAAGAGTGTACAGATGCGGATGCTTGAGGGGTTACGCGCATAAAGAACATCCATAAGATAATTGAGTGTTTTGCCGCTGTCGAGAATGTCTTCGACCAACAGAATATCATAGTCGCGCACGTCTCTGTCAAGATCCTTAAGAATGCGGACGGTGCCGCTTGTTTTGGTGCCGTTGCCGTAGCTTGATGTCGCCATAAAGTCAATTTCGCACGGTATTGTTATGCTGCGCATCAGATCTGCCATAAACACAACAGAGCCTTTCAAAATACTGATCATCAGCAGGTTTCTGTCAGCATAATCTTCGCTGATCTGTTTTCCCAAACCGCTCACGATCTCCTCAAGTTTTTCTTTTGAATAAAGGATGCGATCGATGTCATTCATCATTTTTGTCACACTCCGATTTTATAATCATAAATTTTTTCGTTTTGTTTGTTAACATGCAGTCTTTTGAAATACCGATGCCCGGAATAAAAATTACCTTGTCTGCGTCCGCAAAAACAGGAAGCCGTGAACGCATTTCAAGCGGAATCCTCTTTTCCGTAAAAAGTTTTTTGAGCGTTTTTGTACATTGTCTGCCGGCAAGCGTTATTCTGTCACCCGGCTGACGCGCTCGAACGTTTATTTCGCCGGAAATCTTATCAGCGTCAAGGATTGCTGTGTCCGGGCTTTTTTCAATATCCGTCGGACGGGAATCAGAGACATATGCCGTGATTTTTGTTGAACCGAAGCAACCCGAAAAACCGTCGGACGGCAAAAAGACGATCGTCTCGCAAACGGTAGGATTTTTATTCTCCTGCCGCACCGGAAAGATGCGTCCGTTTCTGTTTGCTACGATTATTCCGGACGGAAGTGTAACAAAACCGCTGCCGCAAAGCGTACCGTAAAAGAAGTTTATGTGTTTGTTTTCGCACTCGGAATGAAGAATTTCCGAAAAAAAGTACACCAAAACGCGTTTTGCAATTGTCGGATGCAGGTCAATCAGCACGTCGGTTGAAAGAGATTTGCCGGTTTTATCATATGCTTTTTCAAATGCTTCCGTTGTTACGGAAGACAAATAATCCTCGTCCTGACGTAAGGAATCCAAACACCGCAAAGCATTTTGCTCAAATGATACATTTATATTCTTAAGTAAACCTAAAACGGAATGACGAAACTTATTTCTTGTGTAGTCATCGGTCAAATTTGTGCTGTCTGTCACAAAATCGATTTCGTTTTCTCTGCAATAGTTTTCCGTGTCATCACGTGTAAAATAGATAAGCGGACGTATTATATTACCTCTCACCGGCGGTATTGAGCAAAGTCCGTGTAACGATGTTCCGCGGGAAAGATTCATAAGCATTGTTTCAACGCAATCGCTGCCTGTGTGAGCTGTGGCTGTTTTTGAATAATTCAGCGTTGAAAAAAACTCATACCGTTTGTTTCTTGCGCAATGCTCGGTGCCTATTCCCTCCCGCTCGGCAATTTTCGGGATATCTATCCTTGCAGTGTGAAGCGTTATTCCGTGACTGCCGCAATAATCGCGGACAAACTTTTCATCGCGATCGGCTTCTTCACCGCGTATACAGTGGTTAACATGAGCCGCGGCAACAGTTATTCCGAGTGCTTCCCTGTTTTTCATGAGAAGATGCAGCAGACACATTGAATCGGCTCCTCCGGAAACTGCTACGCATACGCTGTCGCCCGAAGATATCATATTAAAATCTTTTACTGCTTTAAGAAATTTATCCGTCATCTCTGTTGCTCTTTTCAACGCAAGTGTACAGTGTAAACTGTGCGTTCCATGCAAGGTTTACCACGCCCGTCGGTCCGTGACGGTTTTTTTGAACGAGAAGCTGTGCAGTGTTGATATTTTCATTTTCGGAGGCGTCTTTGTCCTCTTTGTAATAGTCTTCTCTGTACAACATTACGACTATATCGGCATCCTGTTCGATAGAACCCGACTCACGCAGGTCGGATATCTGCGGTTTATGCGATTTTCCGCGTTCCTCCGTACCTCTCGAAAGCTGTGCGCAGACAACGACGGGAATTTGAAGATCTTTTGCCATAAGCTTGAGATTTCGTGTAATATCCGCAACCTCGGTCGCACGGTTTTCGGTTCTTTTTTCTGATTTCATGAGCTGCAAATAGTCAACAAAAACCGCTCCGACATCTTTAAGACGGCGTATTCTCGCTTTCATTTCGGGAACCGTAATGCTTGACGTTTCATCAAGGTAGAGCGGTACATCGGCAAGAAACAGACATGCTGCGCTCAGACTTTCCCATTCTTTCGGAGAAAGTTCGCCGGTTCGCATTTTCTGCGACGGGATACGCGCTTCGGTTGAGATAACTCTCTGCGCAAGCTGTTCGTTGCCCATTTCCAACGAGAAAAAAATAACTTTTTTATTTGATTTTACAGCAACATTTCGCGCCATGTTCAGACAAAAGCTTGTTTTTCCCATTGCGGGACGCGCACCGACGATAACAAGGTCCGATTTGTTTAGTCCGGTGCACATTTTATCGAAATCGGGGAAGCCTGTCGGAAGTCCCCTGAATTGATCGCGTTCCTCCGAATTGAGTTTATAAAGTGTGTCATATACTTCCGTAATGACATCGCTCAGCCGTTCGGGACCTTTTACGGTTTTTCCCTGTCGGATATCGTATATGCGCTGCTCCGCCTGGTCGAGAAGCATATCGGCATCTTCACCGGAATTTTCCGCAAGATCAATAATATCCGATGAAACTTCGACAAGTGTACGTATGTAAAACTTGTCTCTGATGATTTTGCAGTATGTTTCGACGTTTGTGACAGCGGGAACGGATTCGGACAGTCTGTACAGATATTCCTTTGCGTCGTCGTCACCGCCGAAAAGCTTGTCGTGACGCAGCATTTCAAGAGCCATCAAAAGGTCGATTGTTCCCGACGACGCATCAAGCTGCTGCATTACGGAAAAAATTGCTTTGTGTTGAGGTAAATAGAAAAACTCGGGGCGCAGAAGAACCGCAACGCTCGAAAAGCACTCCGGTTTAACCAGAATGCTGCCTAATACCGCTTGCTCCGATTCAATTGAAAAAGCTTTGCTTTTTATACCCTGTGCGCCCGTATTTTCGTTGATTTCCATGTTTTTCTCTTTTTTCGGTTTTTTTATTCTTCCGTAACCGTTACGCTGATTTCAGCCGTTATTCCGGAATATACCTTTACCGTGCAGCCGTAAGTGCCGCAGCTGCGTATGTCTTCAGATGTGATGCATTTTTTGTCGATAGTCACGCCGAACTCCGTCTTAAGTTTTTCCGCAATTTCTTTGGTCGTAACGGAACCGAAAAGACGCCCGTTCTTTCCTGCCTTGGCTGTTATTCTTACGGTTTTTCCGTTGATCTTCGCTGCCGCTTCTTCGGCGTTTGCCTTTTCTACGGCAAGCTTATGCGCTTTTGAAGATTCGCGGTTTTTAAGCTCGTTAAGTGCCGATGCGTCGGCTGCAACGGCAAACTTTCTCGGAATAAGGTAGTTTTTTGCATAACCGTCGGACACGTTAACCAGTTCTCCTTTTTTTCCGAGTTCTTTGATGTCCTGATTTAAGATAACCTGCATTTTATATTTCCTCCCGTATAAATTATCTGCTTTTCAGTTCGTCGGTGTATTCGCTTATGGCGGAAAGAAGCTTTTCTTTTGCTTCACCGATGCTGCATGTCAGTTGTGCCGCAGCCATGCTTAAATGTCCGCCGCCGCCGAGTTTTTCCATTATAAGCTGGACGTTTATTCTGCCGTAGCTGCGTGCCGAAATGCTCACTTTTTCGCCGAGCGGATAAATAACGAATGATGCGTCGACACCGCTTATCGTGAGAAGCTCATCCGCAGCCTTTGAGCAGATAAGCCTTGTTGCGCCGTCGGTTTGCTCCGTGACGGCAACGGCGCAAGAGCCGTACATTTCCGCAGAGGACACAAGTTCGTTAATTTCCGTGTTTTCTTTTGCCGTGCCTGCAAAAAGCTTTCTTACCGAAACCGGATCTGCTTTGCAGTCACGAAGATATGCCGCAGCTTGGAATGTTCTGACGCCCGCTCTCAATGTGTAATCCTTAGTATCAAGCATTATTCCCGCCATTAGTGCCTGCGCTTCAATGGGTGTTATTTTCGGTTTTGCGGGGGAATACTGAATAAGCTCGGTCACCATCTCACATGCGGATGATACATTAGGCTCGAGAAACACAAGTGTTGCTCCCGAAATGTGATCGACAATCATCCTGTGGTGATCGATTATTACGGTGCGTAGTTTTTTGTCGAGAAGCTCCCGACATTCGACGATATCCGCGCGCATTGTGTCGGTTATAACAAGCAGAGTATCACTTTGTACGCGGTCGAGCGCTTTTTCTGTTGAAATAAACAACCCGTTTTTCTCTGTCTCCACCATTTCAATGAGTTTTGTTGCCAGCGAACGTTTTCTGTTGACTGCAATATGTACGGTTTTATCTCTTGATTTTGCCAGTGCCGCAACGCCGACCGCCGCACCCACGCAGTCGAAATCGCCGTAGCTGTGTCCCATGACAAGGACATCGGACGAGTTTTGAATAAGCTCGTCAAGAGCCGCCGAAAATGAACGGGATTTGATTTTTCCGCGTTTTTCCTTGCCTGTTTTCAGTCCTCCGAAGAATCTGTAATCACCGTTTTCACTCAATGCCGCCTGATCGCCGCCTCTGCCGCGTGCCATGTCAAGTGCTTCTCGGGCATCTATTTCGCATTCTCTGAAGGTTTTTTCACTTCCCACGCCTATTGACAGCGTGATATCCGTTTCTTCGGGCAGGAAATGATGCTCTCTGACCTTATCAAGAATATCAAACCGCTCGGAAATCATTTTGTCAAGATTCATTTTTTCAGTCACGGCTGCGAATTTGCCGTCCGTAAATTTGCGGAAAAAGCAATTGTGTTCAACAAGCCATTTGGTTATCATTCTGTCCACTTCGGCATTAAGCGCAAAATAATCTTCATGCTCAAGTTCATCCTCTGCCTGTTCGAGAGAATCAATGTTGATGAGCAGCACTGCGGGTCGTGTCAATCGGAAAAGCTGACGGGTATCTTTGAGAACAGTATCATCCACAAAATACAGAGCCGTAAGCCCGCCGTCAAGAGCAGATGAGTAAACCGTAAATTTCAGCTTTGCGCTTTCCGCTTCAAACGAATAGCCTTCCTTTCCGGCTCCTGCGATATCAAAAGCCGGAAGAACGGATGAAATATTTAAACCGTCATATGCGGGATAGCAGCTTATAACACGTTTAAAAAGATCGTTATACCACTCTATTTTTCCGTCGGAATTGACAAGAGCCATGGGAAAAGGAAAATTACGCAGTTCCGATCCTGTTGCTCCGCGCTCCGCGAGAACGGAGTTCAGCATTCCCACTTCCTCGCTTTTACGTGAAACGGTGTTATTGAGCCAGATTATCTGTGCAGTAGACAGAAAAGCAACAACGATAAGCTCAGCCACACCGACGGCGCGCGAATAGAAAAACGTGATGCCGCTTACCGCGACCGCACAGAAAAGAATAATAAATGCGACGGGATTGTTTTTAAGAATATCCCTGAATTTCAAGAGCAAATCACTCCTTTTGCCGGATTGCCGAAAATATCATACGGCAAATACATTGACAATGATGACCGGGGATCGTTTTGTTTTATCAAAAAGTATTTTTGCAACACTGTCTTTGAGCTTTGCCTTAAGTGCCGTGATGTCCATATTAACGGAATTTTCAAATTTTTCAAGAACTTTTTCACACGCCTCGGTGATAAAACCGTTAAGCTCATTTGCATTGTTAACAAAAACAAAACCTTTGGAGTTTATTTCCAGAGGCGAAATAAGTTCACCGCTGTATGCGTCCGTTATTGCCGTAACAATCACAATTCCGTCGGTTGAAAGCTTTTTCCTGTCGCGCAAAACGGCACTTCCGACATCGCCCACACCGGAGCCGTCAACAAAGACCTTTCCTGCCGTAACAGGAGAAAGCTGCCGAATGCGATTTTTGGAAACCTCGATAACCGAGCCGAGATCGGGCACCGTAATATTCTTATGCGCTATGCCGACATTCTGTGCAAGGCTTGCATGCTTACGCATATGCTTCTGTTCACCGTGAACCGGAATAAAATACTGCGGACGAACAAGGTTCATCACGAGTTTTAACTCCTCCTGCGCGGCGTGACCCGAAACGTGAATTCCGAGGTTTTTCTCATATACGACCTCAGCGCCGAGCTTCATCAGATCGTTGATTGTGTTTGCGACGGTTTTTTCGTTTCCCGGAATCGGCGTCGCGGAAATAATAACAAAATCGTTTTCGCCTATTGACACTTTTCTGTGATCGCCGAGCGCCATTCTCGAAAGTGCCGACATAGGCTCACCCTGACTGCCTGTCGTAATAATCACAACATCCTCGTCACGGTAGTTTTTCAGTTTGTCAATAGAAACTATTATGTCGTCGGGAACATTGAGATATCCCAGAGTCTTGCTTATAGCTGTGACATTTTCAAGACTTCTTCCCGAAAGAAACACTTTTCGTCCCGTTTTCTTTGCGGCATCTACTATCTGCTGCACACGGTGAATGTTTGATGCGAAGGACGCGACCAAAATGCGCTTTCCCGTTGCCTTGATAAAAAGCGAATCAAGTGTTTCTCCGACCATTCTTTCACTTGGCGTGTAGCCTGTGCGCTCGGCATTGGTGGAGTCCGCCATAAGGCACATAACGCCTTCGTTTCCGAGCACGGCAAAACGCGCGAGATCCATAACACCGCCGTCTATCGGTGTGTTGTCTATCTTGAAGTCACCCGTGTGTACTATTACCCCGGCGTCGCACTTTATCGCATATGCGAGAGAGTCGGGTATCGAATGGTTGACATGAATCGCTTCAACCGTAAATGCGCCGGCATTTATTATATCGCCGGGGGAAATCACGTGCAGCTTGCTTATTCCGAGCATTCTGTGTTCACGGAGCTTGCCTTCAATGAGACCTATTGTAAGATTTGTCGCATAAACGGGCACGTTGACCGATTTCAAAAGATACGGAACGCCGCCGATATGATCTTCATGTCCGTGGGTAATGAAAAGAGCTTTAATTCTGTCCGCATTGCGTTCGATATACGAAAAGTCGGGAATCACATAATCAATTCCGGGCATATCGGCGTCGGGAAAAGACATTCCGCAATCGAGAATTATCATATCGTTACCGTATTCAAAAACGGTAAGATTTTTACCTATTTCGTTTATTCCGCCGAGAAATGCTATGCGGACGCCGCTGTTTTTTTTAAGTTCTTTCGGTGAAATAGAGCCGTATCTCGACAGTCCCGCGGCTTTTTTTTTCAGAGAATCCTTTGCCGCCGCAGTGTTTTTTACCGCTGCATCACGTGACGCCGCAGTGTTTTTTACCGCTGCATCACGGCGCTTTTCCGATGCTTCGATCGTTTTTTGGCTTTTGACGGTCTTTTTCTCTGCAGATGCTTTTTTTGTTACATTTTTCTTTTTCGGCGTTTTGACCGTATTTTTGACCGTTTCCGTTAACTTGTCCGCCGTGTTTTTCTGCTTTCCTACGCGTTTGGACACACCGGACCTGTCCGCATTGTTTTGCTGTGCACTCTGATCTGCGGACTGCGCACTGTTTTTATTTTTTTTATATGCCATGTTTTCTCCTTGTTGAAGATGTATGTAAAGCGGCGGCTTTG
>OLHA01001903.1_pt1 | contig 10526 bp, 10 predicted proteins | sample 1605961 | NCBI WGS metagenome assembly OLHA01 (sample SAMN03283288) | human gut metagenome | biome: human-associated habitat; material: feces | host: Homo sapiens | place: Peru | collected 2012
CTGGCCCGGCGAGCGCAATCATGGCGATTGCGGCCGGAAAGACCGCCGCCGCGAACATTGACCATTACCTCGGATTTGACAGCAAAATAAGCGTTGACGTTGAAATTCCGGAAGCCCCCATCGCTCCTCAGCCGCCCTGCGGCAGGATAAACCTGAGCGAAAGGTCTGCCGACGAAAGAAAGCGCGACTTCAAGCTCATGGAAAATTCAATGACGCTCAAGCAGGCGTATCAGGAGGCCTCGCGCTGCCTGAGATGTGATAAATTCGGCTACGGCGCACTGAAGGGAGGAAGAATATTCAAATGGTAAAGCTCACTGTTGATAACGTTGCCGTTGAGGTTGAAAACGGCGCAACAATCCTTGACGCCGCCCGAAAGGCGAATATACATATTCCGACTCTCTGCTATTTCAAGGAGCTGAATGAGATCGGTGCTTGCCGAATCTGCGTTGTTGAGGTCAAGGGCGCCAGAAGCCTCGTTGCAGCGTGTGTATTCCCCGTAAACGAGGGAATGGAAGTGTTCACAAACACCCCCAAGGTTATAGAATCAAGAAAAACCACACTAAAGCTCTTGCTGTCAAACCACAGGAAGGAGTGTCTTTCCTGTGTTCGCTCAGGCTCATGCGAACTGCAGAAGCTCTGCCATGACTACGGTATTGAGGATGAGAACGCTTTCGAGGGTGTTAAGAGCCGCTATGACATAGATGTTTCGGCATCCCATATGTACAGAGATAACGAAAAGTGCATTCTCTGCCGCCGCTGTGTAGCCGTGTGTGACAAGAATCAGTCAGTCGGAGTTATCGGAGCAAACGCCAGAGGCTTCGATACACATATCGGCTGTGCGTTTGAACTTCCGCTCGGCGAGGTGGGCTGCATTTCTTGCGGTCAGTGCATTACCGTGTGTCCCACGGGAGCACTCTCCGAGAGAGACGACACGCAAAAGGTTATGGATGCTCTCAACGATCCCGATAAGCACGTTATCGTTCAGACAGCTCCCGCCGTCAGAGTGGGGCTCGGTGAGGAATTCGGCTATCCGATGGGCACAGTTGTCACGGGCAAGATGGTCGCTGCTTTGAGAGCGCTCGGCTTCGACAGGGTATTCGATACCAATTTCTCAGCCGACCTTACCATAATGGAGGAAGCGACGGAGTTCCTCGGCAGATACACCGAAAAGAAAAATCTTCCCCTCATCACCTCATGCTCGCCCGGATGGATCAAATTCTGCGAGACGTATTACCCCGAATTTATTCCCAATCTGTCAACCTGCAAGTCCCCGCAGGGAATGTTCGGTTCCGTGGCAAAGACCTACTATGCAAAGCTTATGAATATCGATCCGAAAGACATCTTTGTTGTTTCGGCAATGCCCTGTACCGCCAAAAAATTTGAAGCGGAACGTTTCGGACACACGGCGGTTCCCGGTCTTGCGGATATTGATGCGGTTATTACCGTCAGAGAACTTGCCCGCATGATAAAAAAGAACGGCATTATGTTTAATGATCTTCCCGATGACAGCTTTGACGCGCCTTTCGGACTCGGTTCGGGCGCAGGTACCATTTTCGGCGCAACCGGCGGCGTTATGGAAGCGGCTTTGAGAACGGCATATGAAACTCTCACGCACGAGGAACTTAAAAATCTTGATTTTACCGATGTCAGAGGCGTTGAGGGAATTAAAGAAGCCACCTACACCATTGCCGGCAATGTTATAAAAGTTGCCGTTGCTTCCGGTACCGCGAACGCAAAAAAGCTTCTCGACATGGTTAAAAACGGCGAAAAGCAGTATGACTTCATAGAGATCATGGCTTGTCCCGGCGGCTGTGTAAACGGAGGCGGTCAGCCCATTCAACCCGCGTATGTCCGCAATTTCACCGATGTTCGCGCGGCAAGAGCTGCGGGACTTTATGCGGATGATAAGGCGCTTCCCGTCAGAAAATCCCACGAAAACCCGGATATAAAGAGAATCTACGAGGAGTTTTTCGGCAAGCCCAATTCGCATTTGGCGCATGAAATACTCCACACCGCATACACCGTCCGCAAAAAGTATTAAAAACAACGGCTTTTATTTGGATGCTGCGTTTTTCGCAGACAAAAGAGTAAAACAGTAAACATAAAATCATACTTCGCTTGTCGCATTTAAACCGAATGCAAAGCGGAGTATGGTTTTTGTTTTTTTATTTTCATTTTTTTAGGTTATTTTCTGTTTGCCGTGTATGTTTTTTTTTGTGCAGAAAATATCCGCTGAATCTAAAAACCTTCCCTTGTTTTTTTGTAATTGATTTTTGTTTATGTTAATGTTATAATTTTATTGTAAACTTTTCGGAAAGGAGGACACGGCAAAAAAGCCGTGTAAAGAGAAAAATGAAAAAAACAATTCCAACTTATACCGGAATGCTCCGTGACCATTCCATAAACGTACCGCAGTGCATATATGATTGCAGCGGAATAAGCATATTCGGACGTCGCGTTAAATCGCTTGTTTTTTCAACCGACGCCGCAATTATAAAAAACATAAACACAGACGCGGTTCTTGCCGTGTATCCGTTTACACCTCAGCCGATAATCAGCCAGTCAATCATCACCGTTTCCGATGTGCCCGTTTTTGTGGGAGTCGGCGGCGGCGTCACGACCGGTGCGCGCTCTGTGCGTCTTGCCATCGAGGCGGAGCATCAGGGTGCCTACGGCGTAGTTGTAAACGCTCCGATAGCCTGCGATGTGATTACCGCTATCAAAAAGTGTGTTGAAATTCCCGTTGTTGCGACCGTTATTTCCGAAAAGCAGGATATAGGCGAGCGCATAGCCGCAGGCGCGGATATTCTCAATGTTTCCGCGGCGGCAAAAACTCCCGACCTTGTTCGGTTTATCCGTGATCGCTATCCCGATATCGGCATTATTGCCACGGGCGGACCGACCGACGACACGATACGGCAGACAATACAGGCGGGCGCAAATGCGATAACCTACACTCCGCCGACAAACGGTGAGCTTTTCGCCGCGTCAATGAGAAGATACAGAGATAAATTTACGGAAGAATAAATTTAAAAAGAGAAAAAGAGAATGGGAAAAACAAAATATATTTTACGTCTTGATGACGCGTCTCCGTATATGGCACGCGCAAAATGGGCGAAAATCGAAAAAATTTTAGATGCACACGGCATTGAGCCGATAGTGGGAATTGTTCCCGACTGCACAGACGTTACTATTAAATATGAACCTTATGATGAAAGTTTTTTCGGCACTGTTGTCAATCGCTGGAGAAAAAAGAACTGGACTGTAGCGCAGCACGGTCTGCATCATTTGTGTTATAAAAACTCTGACGGCGTTGCGACCGAATTTGCCGGGCGCGGATATGAGGAGCAGCTATGTGATATAAAACGCGGGTATGGTATTATGTGCGCGGAAGGATGCCGACCTGTATGCTTTTTTGCGCCGTGTCACACCTTTGATTCGGAAACAATCCGCGCGTGCCGCGATTCAAAGTTTTTTAATTTTATTTCCGACGGCTGTTCTCTTTTTCCTTTTGAAGACAACGGCATGAAGTTTTTACCCAATTTGTTTGATACGCCTAAAAATCTTTATGTTCCGGGTGTGCTTACGTTTGTGTGCCATCCTTCAAATACGGATGATTCCTATTGCGCTTTTCTCGATGATTTTCTTGATAAAAACGCACATAAATTCGTAAACGCAGAAGAATACATGAAATCATTCCATGCGGTTCGCCGGCGAGGAATTTTAGATAAAACATTAAATGAAGTGTTGCGCATCATAAGAAAAAAAAGAAAAGGAAAGTAAAATGTCCGATTTGACGCCGATTGTTTCATACATAGTGCCGATCTACAATGCCGAGCGGTTTTTACGGAAAACGCTTGACGCACTTTCGGCACAGACATACGAAGACGTTGAATTTATACTTGTCGATGACGGCTCAACCGACGGTTCGTCTGCCGTATGCGATGAATACTGTGCAAAGGACAGTCGTTTTATGTGCCTTCACACCGCAAACGGCGGCGTGAGCCGCGCACGAAACGCAGGGATTGAGAAGGCAGCCGGTGAATACGTCATGTTTTGTGATGCCGACGATATTCCGCATCCCGATATTGTTAAAACGCTCGTTGAAAAATGCCGCGGCGATGATATAGTCCTTTGCGGATTCAGGCGCGTGGGCGGCAAAGAAATAAGGGAAGAAACGTTTTCCGCCGAAAGCGTATATACGCAAAAAAGTGATATTATAAGAAACCTGATAATGCCGATGTGCGTATGGAATTACACTCCCGACGGACAAAAAATACAGCCTGTTTACGGCAGCGTCTGGCGCGGGCTTTATTCCAAAAAGCTGTTTTCTCTCGGCGGTACACGCTTTGATTCGGAAATCGGACTGGGCGAGGACATGCTCGCCAATGTCGGGCTGCTGCACGGGGCTTCGTCGGTGAGGCTTATCACGGAAGTGCTTTATGATTACATTGAAAATCCGCAGTCCGTTACGCACAGCGAAGCGGACAAGCTGTGGAACAAATATTTGAAACTTTGGAATAAGACACTGTGCGTGCTTCGTCCGCTGCATTCCCCCGATGATACGGAATGGTATTATTATCAGCTTACACGCTATGCCGTAAGTGCTGTCGTTGAGGGAATATGCCGCGCGGAGATGCCGTTTGCCCAAAAGAAACGGGCTGTTAAAAAAATCCTGTCGCATCCAGATATGAAAAAAGCGATTGCCGCCTCCCCGTCGGGTATTCCGTCAAAAGACCGGCTTCTTCTGAAAATGCTTCGGCCGGCTTTTGCCTCCGAAGTGCTTATGTATTACAGTAAGAAAGGATAGACTTATGGCACTGAAAGAGTTTTTCAAAAAAGCGCTGTATGATCTTGAAAAGAACTCCGCCGGGACACCGTATGTAATGTCGCGGCTCAAAACCTCCGAGCTTATTCGGGACAATGACCGTCTTTCGCTTTCACGCTTCGGCGACGGCGAATTCGGTATGGTCATCGGCTGCGGAGATCTCGGCTTTCAGCCTTATTCGCAATCGCTTCACGATGCTTTGACCGAGGTGTTGAAAAACGGAGTGAAAACCGCTAATCTGTCGGTTTGCATTCCGGGCGTTTTCCGGTCGGTCGATGAGATGAAGCCGAATGCCGCGTCTTTTTGGATGAATTGGTGCTTGCATTCAAAGAAAAAACTTGCACCGTACTTTGACCCCGGTTATGAGTACGGCGACGCGAATGTTTCACGGCTCTATTTGCCTTGGAAGGACGTGTCATATGAGCGGCAAATAATCGATAATATAAAAAGCGCATGGTTCGGCAAGACGGTTGTAATCGCAGAGGGCAGGCAAACACGGTTCGGAGTCGGAAACGATCTGCTCGGCGGAGCAAAAAGCATTTCGAGGATTCTGTGTCCGGAAAAAAACGCATGGGAAAAACACGGTGAGATATTGCGGGAGTGTGAAAAATATCCGTCCGACGGTTCGGTTGTTTTTGTTCTTGCTCTCGGCCCTACCGCCACGGTGCTTTCATATGAGCTTGCAAAAAAGGGTTACCGTGCGCTTGATCTCGGTCATATGGATCTGCAATATGAATACATGCTTCGCAATGCGGATAAAAAGTGTATTATTCCCGGAAAATACAATAATGAGGTTGCCGACGGAGATAAAGTCGCCGATTGCCGGGACGAAGAATATATAAACAGTATAACAGCTGTCATAGGGTGATGAAAAAGTGAAAAAAGCGGTATTATATGCGCACGGCGGCAGCGGTAATCACGGCTGCGAAGCGCTGATGCGAACGACCTCGGATTTTTTGAAAACAATCGGATTTGACGGTATTACCGTTATTTCACGTTCGCCCGATGAAGATAAAAAATATTATCCGGAATTTGACGGAAGAATAACCCGAATCGGCGAAAGCTTTTCCGGCATAACACCGGCGCGAATAGCGGCAAAGCTTGTTAAAACGGTTACGGGGTCGGTCAAATTATATGATCGCCGTGAGATGAAAGCGCTGTTTGATACAAAAGACGCCGTTTGTTTTTCAATAGGCGGTGACAATTACTGCTACGGCGATTATAACCGATACATAAAAATGAATACGTATTTAACGCAAAACGGCAGCAAAACCGTTCTTTGGGGATGTTCAGTAGAACCTGACAGAATAATCTGCCGGAGGTTAAGGCGGATCTTAAACGGTATTCGCTTATTACCGCACGTGAGAGCATCACTTATAATGCGATGAGGAACGCGGGACTTGAAAATGTCATGCTGTGTCCCGACCCTGCCTTTTTGCTTCAGCCGACCGAAACGGAGCTGCCCGACATCTTCGGGAACGACGTTGTCGGTATAAATATCAGTCCGCTTGTGATGAATTACGAGGCGGACGGCGGTATCACGATGAAGAATTATTGTGCTCTTATCGAGCATGTGCTTGCGGACACCGACATGAATATTGCTTTTATCCCGCACGTCGTATGGAGCTTTAACGATGACCTTAAACCTCTCGGAGAACTGTTCGAAAAGTATAAAAAAACCGGAAGAGTTGCGCTTACGGACAGCGAAAGAAAACTTAACTGCGCCGAGCTTAAATATATAATTTCAAAATGCCGTTTCCTTGTTGCCGCGCGTACGCATGCTTCAATTGCCGCGTATTCGACCGGTGTTCCCGTACTTGTTACCGGCTACTCGGTTAAGGCGAAGGGTATTGCAAAAGACATTTTCGGAACGTATGATAATTATGTGTGTCCGGTTCAAAGCATGACCGACGAAAATGTGCTTGCCCGTTCGTTTGATTTCATTGTATCAAATGAGGATGAGATTAAAAAAGCTTTGAAATCATTTAACTCGACAGCGTTTAACGAGTTTGCCGAAATTGCGAAAAGAATATGTTATATTGCCGGAATTCGATAAAGGACAGAAAAGAGGATGAAATCAAATCAATTAAAAGCAGGAGTTTTTCTTTCTTATTTGCAAACGGGCATTGGTATGCTTGTGTCGCTTTTGTACACGCCGATTGTCCTTCGACTGCTCGGTCAAAATGAAAACGGCGTTTATCAGACCGCCGCTTCCGTAATAAGCTATTTAAGTCTGTTAAGCCTTGGTTTCGGCAGTTCATACATGCGTTTTTTTTCACGGTATAGGACAAACAAAGACGAAGAAGGACTGAAAAGACTCAACGGGATTTTTATTTTCGTGTTTGGGCTGGCGGCTGTTTTATCGCTTGCCGCCGGGCTTGTCCTGTCCTCTGCTCCCACTGTTGTTTTCGGCAATAAATTCACTGCTGATGAGACGGCACTTGCGCAAAAGCTTCTTGTGCTGATGGCAGTCGGTACGGCGGTGTCGTTTTTTGACTCCGTATTCAATATGTATGTTACGGCGCATGAACGATTTGTTTTTCAGAATATTGTCGGTATTGTGAGCACGGTTTTGAATCCGTTGCTTACGCTGCCGCTGTTGCTTTCGGGTTACGGTGCTGTCGGTTTAACGTCGGTGTCGGTTGTTTTGACCGTAGTACGTCTTGCAGTTGACGTTGTTTATGCACGTCGGCTCGGAATGAAAATTGTTTTGCGTTCTCCCGATCTTGCTTTGTTTAAGGAAATTGCCGTTTTTTCGTTTTTTATTCTTCTCACCTCTTTTGCGGGACAGATAAACGGCACGATCGACAAGTTTCTGTTGGCTCGTTACATAGGTTCTGCGTCGGTTTCCGTTTATGATGTCGGCGCCAAGTTTAATTCATACCTTATGATGTTATCGTTAACCGTGTCTCACGTTTTTGTTCCGCGGGTAAACAACTATGTTGCCGAAAATAAAAGCGACCGTGAACTGACGGAGCTGATGACGCGGGTCGGACGGATACAGTTTTATATCATGGCTCTCATATTCGGCGGGTTTGTTCTCGTCGGACGGTATTTTATCGGCATCTATGCGGGCGACGGTTACGACCGGTCATACAATATCGCGCTTTATCTGATGGGCGCGGCACTTATACCGTACTGTCAGAACATAGGTATTGAAATTCAAAAGGCGAAAAATAAACATATATTTCGTTCTGTTGCGTATTTTATAATTGCGCTCTGCAATATAGCCGTAAGCATACCGCTGATAAGGTCAATGGGTGTAAGCGGCGCGGCTTTGGGGTCGGCGCTTGCACTGATAGTCGGAAACGTCATTGCTATGAATATTTATTACAAAAAAGGCGTCGGACTGGATATGGACAGCTTTTGGCGTTCGCTTCTCCGTCCGATAGCGTCCGCCGTGATTGCGTTTGTGCCGTGTTTTACGCTTGCTCACTTTTGGCAGGTGGACAGAATGGGGCGTTTTATTACCGTAGGTGCTGTGTACGTCGTACTGTTTGCCGCATCCGCATGGTTTGTCGGAGCAAACGGTTACGAAAAGAATCTTGCAAGTGAATTATTACAAAAAGTTTTTACTAAAAATAAAAAGGTTATGTGATGAACAAAAAAAACGAGAGAAGAACCGGAATCGAAATCTTGCGGATAATTGCAATGCTGATGATTGTGGCATTGCACTATGTTAACCTCGGCGGTGTTTCAACAAAGGGGTTAGGCTTCAATCTGTATTTTGCACGGTTTATTCAGGCAATCACATATTCTTGTGTTGATATTTTTGTCTTGATTACAGGGTTTTTCTGGAATAAAAATACCCGTCCGATAACAAAAGCTGCAAAACTGTGGATGCAGACCTTATTCTATTCTGTAGGATGTCTGCTTGTCGTTTCACTGATAAACGGTTTTTCTGCCACATTATCCGTAAAGCGTATGGCATATGCTTTTTTTCCTTTTACAACGCATCATTATTGGTTTGTTGCGGTATATGCGCTGCTTCTGTTTGCTGCCCCTGTTTTGAATGTCGTTGTCGAAAAGTTTGATTTTGTCGCGCACACGTTTTTAATCGGCTTTATAGGGTTGAGCTTTGTTTTGCCGGGAACGGTTTTGCCTGCTCGGTTCACCTTTGACGCAGCGGACGGCTATGGAATTTTGTGGTTCTGCTGCTTGTACTTTATCGGTGCATATTTGCAGAAATATGAGCCTTTAAGGAAAGTACCCAAGGCGGTGTGTTTTATTGTTGCCGGTGTAATGTCCTTTTTGCTGTTTTTGTCGGGCGTTGTTATTCAACTTTTTCACAACAGAGGAATTATTTCTGATTGGTGGGGGCTTTGCTATGGATATTTGTCATTTCCGGTTGTAGTGTCTGCTGTCTTTTTATTTGAAGGACTGAAAGATTTTGATATAAAAAACTCAAAGCTTGCAAATGTTACAAAATGGGTTTCGTCACGCTCGCTCGGTGTTTATCTGCTGCATTCAAACGTAATAATCGGAAGCTTTTTATACCGTAATATTTTTAAAACAAAAAGCTTCTATGATTCTCCTTATATGATTTTTCACTTTATGTTTTTTGTTGTTTCCGTCTTTGTCTCCGGAATTGCAGTCGAGGAAGTGCGTATTCTTTTGTTCGGAAAGCTTAATGACAGGATCGCCGCTGTCATAAAAAAGAAAACGGACGCCCTTATTGAAAAAATCAAAGCAGTTCTTGTTGCCGTGCAAGCAAAGTCCGCCGCAGGAGAATAATACAGTGAAAAGAAAAAAGAAAAATGCCGTGACAGCGGTATCGGTTCTGGCGGCGGCGCTTATCACGGTGAATATTATTGTCTCAAATTTCGCGTTGTTTACGAAACGGTACGAAACAGCGGCGGATAATGCGCCCGATGTCCGCATTGCATTCGCGTCCGATCTGCACATCGGAGAGACGGGTATTGTGCCGGAACGTATCGCAAACAAGATAAAAAAAGAGGAGCCGGACATTATCTGCCTTGCAGGGGATATTTTCAGCGGCGGCGGTGACGCGCTCCGTGAAACCTTTGATTTTTTGACTGCGCTTGCGGATATCGCGCCCGTATATTTTTCGTTGGGAAATCATGAACTCGACATGATAAAGGGCGGATACGACGGTCTTATTGACGACATTGAAAAAGCCGGAGTGACGGTGCTCAACGACGAATACCGCGATATTATTATTAACGGCTCAGCTTTGCGGATCGGCGGAATGCTCGATGATGTGTTCCATTTTTATTACATAATCCATCGATTTGCTCACTCCTTAGCGTCTATATCCGAGGACTGCGGACCGGCACAGCCATCGGCCGGTCCGCAGTAAAAAGAGGTCTCAGGAAATGCTGTCCGCGTCAATAAATCCGCACTCGATGAAATTTTCGTTCTCTACACTTTGCCCAGCCAGGTACTCGTAGCCGAGCTTGATGGCCTGTGCACCCATCTCGTCAGGATACTGGGTAGCAGAGCCATACATCTCTCCGGTCTTCATAAGCGCAACGCCTTCATCGGAGCCATCGAAGCCAACAACCAGGACCTGGTCGCTGAGGCCTGCTGCCTTGATCGCGGCACTGCAGCCGATGGCCGCCGGATCATTGTAAGCGAAGATGCCCTGCATATCCGGATGGGCCGTCAGCATGTCCTCCATAATGGGCATTGCGGCAGCAACCGAGGGATTGCCGCCATCATGGATGACTACTTCGAT
>OLHA01001906.1_pt1 | contig 10516 bp, 9 predicted proteins | sample 1605961 | NCBI WGS metagenome assembly OLHA01 (sample SAMN03283288) | human gut metagenome | biome: human-associated habitat; material: feces | host: Homo sapiens | place: Peru | collected 2012
TGTGAGTAACACGGATAGGAAGCTCACCGATCTCGGCTTTGCCCGTAAGAATGTATGTTTCGTCTCGCCGCGCCCGTGCAAATTCGATTTCCGAAGCGGCATATTCAGCGCGTCCGGAAGCATTTTTCTCTATACTGTTACAAAGATTTTTATATCTTTTTGCGGTATTGTGAAAATCGGGAATCGTTTCATAAAGTCTGTCTATCGGAAAATCGGACAGGTTGCGTTGAAAATTGCCGAATGCCTGACCCGCTCTGAAAAACACTTCCGGCGATTCAATCGAATTATAGGAAAATGAATCTTCCACATAATTGTAAAGGCGCCATACTTTGCCTTCGTTTGATGTAAAATATTTTTTTCCGTTTTTGCACGGCTTGCAGTAAAGCGTCTCGCGTTCGGGATTTCCCCCTGAAGCTATTACCTTGTCACGCAAAAAAGACGTAACATAATTTACATTCGCCATAAGTTGATCGGGATTTTTGAAGACTTCGGTGTTTATGCGCTGCAGAAGGTGATGTATCTCTTTTCCGTTTATTTCATATGTAACTTTGAAAGTGTCATTGATATGACCGTCATCAATCGGGACACAGGAAACAAATTTCCCCGCAAGGGAGAAATTGTCAAGAATACCGGTCAAATCTTTTTGAGTAAGCATTTTATTACCTCCGAAAAAAATAATTCGTCGCTTTCGCACATGAAAATTATATCAAACACAAAAAAATAGTCAAGATTTATATTTTTCACTTTACATAAAGGTCAAAATAAAGTAAAATACATATAGATTGAATTAGGAGGAAAGTATGAAACCTGTTTACAAACGGATCCTGTTAAAATTAAGCGGTGAGGTTCTCGCCGGAGAAAAAGGCTCCGGAATAGATTTCGACACGGTTACCGATATCTGCAAGGTAATCAAGGAATGCACCGACATGGGTGTGCAGATAGGAATTGTTGTCGGAGGCGGCAATTTTTGGCGAGGTCGATCAAGCGGAACAATGGATCGCACCCGTGCAGATCATATGGGTATGCTCGCCACCGTTATGAACTCGCTCGCACTTCAGGAAGCACTGATACAACTCGGCAACGACGCAGTCGTTATGACGGCGCTTGATATCCAGAGAGTAGCCGTTCCTTTCAATAAAGACGAAGCCGTTCGTTTAATGGAAAGCGGCAGAACGGTTATTTTCGGGTGCGGGACGGGAAGTCCTTTTTTCAGCACAGATTCCGGCGCTGCGCTGCGAGCAGCCGAAATAGGCGCGGATATATTTTTTAAAGCCACAAATGTTGACGGTGTATTTGACAAGGATCCTAACAAATTTGATGACGCAGTCAAATTCGAAACCGTAACACATGACAAGCTTCTTGAAATGCACCTCGGCGTTATGGATAACACCGCTGCGGCACTTGCACAGAACAGTAACATGCCTGTTCTTGTTTTTAATCTCAACGACCCGAAAAATATCAAAAAAGCTGTTCTCGGTGAAAAAATCGGAACAATCGTAAAAATATAACGAAAAAACGGAGGCACTTACAATGAAGGAATTATTTGATGCTACAACCGAAAAAATGAACAAAACCATTGCGTCGCTTAAATATGATTACGGTGCGATTCGCGCGGGCAGAGCCAGCGCCGCCGTTCTTGAGCCTATAAAGGTCGACTATTGGGGTGTGCCCACTCCTATAAACCAAATGGCTGCAATAAACATAACCGAAGCACGCATTCTCACGATTCAGCCATGGGACAAAAGCTCGCTCAAACTTATCGAAAAAGCTATCCTGGCGTCCGATATCGGAATAAATCCGCAAAACGACGGAACAGTTATCCGCCTTTCCTTCCCTCCCCTTACGGAAGAGAGAAGAAAACAGCTTGTAAAAGACGTTAAAAGTCTTGCAGAAAACGCAAAAATTGCCATTCGCAACATCAGACGCGATTCCATTGAAAAGCTTAAGGCAATGAAAAAAGCCAATGAGATAACAGAAGACGATCAGAAAAACGGCGAAACAAAGATACAGAAGATAACCGATGATTTTGTTAAACAGGTAGATGGAGTTGCAGGCGAAAAAGAAGCCGAAATAATGGAAATTTAAAATGGAAAGATCTGATTTTTCCGTCCTTCCGACACACGTCGGAGTAATTATGGACGGCAACGGAAGATGGGCAAAAAAGCGCGGACTAAGCCGCTCGGAAGGACATATAGAGGGAGCAAAAACTTTCCGCAGGATAGGCGAATATGCGGGTGACCTCGGAATAAAAAATATCTCTTTTTATGCCTTTTCCACAGAAAACTGGGCACGTCCGCAAAATGAAGTCAACGCAATTATGCAGCTTTTTTACGATTATCTCGAAGAAGCGCGCGAAAGGCTTGACGAGAACAAAGAAAAAGGCATACGACTCCGCTTCCTCGGCGACAGAACAGTTCTTTCTCCGGAGCTGCAATATATGATGGACTATATTGAGGACGAAACAAAAGAAATGACAAAAATCAACCTCAATATTGCCGTTAACTACGGCGGCAGGCAGGAAATTCTTCACAGTGTCAAGAAAATAGCGCAACGGGTTAAAAACGGAGAGCTTTTACCCGAGGAGATTTCCCTTGACGATATTCAAAACGGGCTTTATACACTCGAACAGCCTCCTGTCGATCTTATCATAAGACCGAGCGGGGAGCAGCGCCTGTCAAACTTTCTTTTGTGGCAGTCCGCATATGCGGAATTTTGGTATTCCGATGTATTATGGCCCGATTTCACGGAGAAGGATTTTGACGAAGCGCTTAAGGCATATGAAAAAAGAAATCGCAGATTCGGCGGAATATAGCGGATGCAGGCTGCTTGACAGACTTGCAGCCGAAAACAAGGACCAATGCTCACACGGGCTGTAACGCATCGGTCCTTTCCCCTTTTTTACAAGATCGTTCAAAGAAAGGACAGACTGATGAAAAAGCGTCTTTTAACAGCAGCAATCGGCGTCACGTTAGCCGTTGGCTGGCTTTTTACAATGTACACTCCGATTTATTCGGCGGTAATGAGCATTATTTCAATGATAGCAACATATGAAATGCTTAAGGTATATGAAATAAAAAATATTGTTTTCAAAATTTTATGCTTGGCAAGCTCTGCGTGCGTAGTACTGTATGCCGACTATAAGAGCAAACTGAATCTTTCACTGTTTCCGGTTATCACGGCATTCGTTCTGCTCTGTCTGATTATAATGGTGATTGATCACAAGAAACTGCCTTTTCAAAATGTTGTCTGCGCAATGTTTTCGGCAACGCTCATACCCGCATCACTCTCATGCGCAGTGCTGTTCCGTGACATTTATCTGCTTGACGGAAAAGATTTTACAAAAAGCGACGGAGTTTTCTTTATCCTTCTTGCTTTCTTATGCTCGTGGTTAACCGACGGGTTTGCACTTTTTACAGGCATGGCGTTCGGCAAACACAAGCTTGCCCCGGAAATCAGTCCGAAAAAAACTGTCGAGGGAGCAATCGGCGGAGTCGTCGGAAACACTCTTTTCTGCATAGGGTTGTATTACACATTTAAGGCAAAATTTAACCTTTCGCCTACAATTAAACTGTGGGAGATCGTTATCTGCGCATTTTCACTGTCATGTATAAGTATTTTCGGTGATCTTGCGGCATCAACGATCAAGAGAAGCCACGGTATAAAGGATTTCGGCAATATTCTGCCGGGACACGGCGGCATAATGGACAGATTTGATTCTTCACTGTTTGTTTTTCCGTCACTCTATGCACTTCTCGTTGTTATTTATCATATTTAAAACAAAAACGGTGATAATACTATGAAAAAAAAGATTGCACTGTTAGGCTCCACCGGTTCAATAGGCGTCCAGTCGCTTGATGTCTGCAAAAAAGCCGGATACGAAGTAACGGCACTGACGGCAAACACCGATGTAAAAAAAATTGAGGAACAGACGCGCATGTTTCATCCGAAAAAGGTCGCAATGGCCGACGAAAAAGCCGCGTCGGAGCTGAAAATACGCCTTGCGGACACAGATACTCTTGTTCTCGGCGGCACCGGCGGAGTTTGCGAATGCGCAGCCGAAACCGACGCAGACATTGTGATTGACGCCGTTGTCGGACTTGCGGGACTTCGTCCCGCTCTTGCCGCTGTAGGTGCAAAAAAAACGCTTGCTCTCGCAAATAAAGAGGCGCTCGTTGCGGGCGGAAATCTTGTGCTGAAAGCAGCAAAGGAAAACGGTGTACGCATTTTACCCGTAGACTCCGAGCACTCCGCGATTTTTCAGTGTCTTGAGGGAAAACCGACCAACACGGCGCTTAAAAAACTGATATTGACCGCATCCGGCGGTCCGTTCTTCGGAAAAACAAGAGACGAACTGTCAACTGTCACAGCCGCCGACGCGCTTAAACATCCCACATGGAAAATGGGCGCGAAAATTACCGTTGATTCCGCTTCAATGTTCAACAAAGGGCTGGAACTGATTGAAGCTCATTTTCTTTTCGGCGCTGCTCCCGAAAAGATTGACATTCTCGTCCACAGAGAGAGCATTATTCATTCAATGGTCGAATATGACGACAACTCTGTTATAGCACAGCTAGGCGTTTCGGATATGCGTATTCCGATACAGTATGCACTCACCTATCCCGATAGATTTGAGTCCCCGGTAAAAGAGCTTGATCTGGCGGAAATAGGAACGTTGACTTTTTATCGGCTCGATTACGAAACCTTTGACTGCCTAAACATATGCAAGGAGGCCATTGCACTCGGCGGACTGTTCCCTGCCGCAGTAAATTCCGCAAACGAAGAGGCAAACCGACTTTTCAGAGAAAACAAAATCGGATTCCTTGACCTCGGCAGGCTTATAAGAAGATCATTCGACATAACACCGAACAAAAAAGATTTTACGCTTGATGATATTTTTGCTGTCGACAGTCTTGCACGCAAAGCCGTAATTACGGCAATGTAACACCCGGAAATCGCGCATTGGAGGAACAATATGTTATTAAACACTTTAGCTTTAACGGTCGGCACCGTTTGGGGCAAGGTCTGGCCTATACTTTTCGCAATCCTTTTCTTCGGAATCATAATCGCGCTGCACGAATTCGGTCATTTTATCACCGCGAAGATTTTCGGAATAAAGGTCAACGAATTTGCAATCGGGATGGGACCGACATTACTTAAGAAAGTAAAGGGAGAAACGCAGTATTCGCTTCGGCTCTTTCCTGTCGGCGGCTTTGTGTCGCTTGAGGGTGAAGATGAGGACTCCGAGGACAGCCGCGCGTTCGGCAACCAAAAGGCGTGGAAACGCTTTATTGTAATTGCCGCAGGTGCAACTCTGAATGTCATTCTCGGTCTTGTTTTGATGGGTGTTGTGCTCGGTATGGACGGACGTATCTCAACAACCGTTGTAAGCGATGTTTCACAGAATCTCGAACAGCTTGGGGACACCGTTAAGGTCGGCGACGAAATAACATCAATAAACGGTTCTCATGTTGTTTCGGCAAGAGATCTTTACTACCAGCTTTACCGTGACGACGACGGCGTTTTTGACATTACGCTAAAAAGAAACGGTGAAAAGATAACACTTAAAGACATAAATATACAGTATAATGCGGAAAAAGGCTTCTGTGATTTCGTTGTCGGAAGCAAAAAGGTAAGTGTTCTCAACATCATGCCGGGCGCAGTCAAAGAAACTGCATCAATGACAAAGCTGATTTTCTTAAGTCTTGCGGACATGATACGCGGGCAGTACGGGTTAAAGGACCTTTCGGGACCGATAGGCACTATCGGTATCGTTGCCGAAACGGCGGGTGACGCCGTAAGCAGCGCAAATTATTCCGGTATCATCTTCATTCTTGCGTTTATAACCGTCAACATCGGTATTGTCAATCTGCTCCCGCTTCCCGCTCTTGACGGCGGCAGACTGTTTTTTATAGTTATAGAAGGCATTTTCCGCAAACCGGTGCCGAAGAAATTTGAAGCCGTTGTCCACGCCGCAGGGCTTATTCTGCTGCTCGGACTTATGGTACTGATATCATTCAACGACATCGTAAATCTCGTGAGGAAATAAAAAATGGGCAGCAGAAAAAAAGTAAAAATAGGCAGGTTTTTGATTGGCGGCGGCGAACCGATCCGCGTTCAGAGCATGCTCAACACTCCGTCGGGCGACAGTAAGGCGGCAGTTAAACAGGCGAAGGAGCTTGAAAACGCCGGCTGTGAAATAATTCGTGCTACGGTTCCGGATATGACTGCGGTAAAAACCATAGCGTCTTTAAAAGAAAACTGTACGATGCCTATCGTTGCCGACATCCATTTTGATTACAAAATGGCACTTGAAGCACTTGCTGCCGGCGCCGATAAAATACGAATTAACCCCGGCAACATCGGAAGCGACGAAAAAGTAAAAGCTGTCGCAGATGCATGCCGTCTCAAAGGCGTACCTATAAGAATAGGCGTAAATTCAGGTTCGGTCGAAAAGCACATTCTTGAAAAACACGGTTCACCGACACCCGAAGCACTTGTCGAAAGCGCAATGTATCACGTCGGACTGCTTCGAAAATTTGATTTTGACGATATAGTAATCTCCCTTAAATCCTCCGATGTCCGAAAAACCGTCGCTGCATACAGGCTTATGTCGCAGCAGTGCGACTATCCTCTGCACATAGGCGTCACGGAAGCCGGAACACTGCGAATGGGGCTGATAAAGTCCGCCGCAGGGCTCGGAAGCCTGCTTGTTGACGGAATCGGAGACACTCTCCGCGTCTCGCTTACGGCGCCTCCGGTAAACGAGGTTTATGCCGGATATGACATTCTGAAGGCTGTCGGTGTTCGCGCTCACGGCGCAAATCTTGTCGCATGTCCTACGTGCGGAAGAACTAAGATCGACCTTATCGGACTTGCAGAAAAGGTTGAAAACGCTTTGCGCGGCTGTGACAAAAACATCACCGTCGCCGTAATGGGATGTATCGTAAACGGTCCGGGAGAAGCAAAAGAAGCAGATATCGGAATTGCGGGCGGTAACGGTGAAGGCTTGCTGTTTAAGAAAGGGCAGATTGTACGCAAGGTTCCCGAAGCCGAGCTTTTCGATACCCTCATGAAAGAAATAGAGCTGCTGTAAAATTTTGTCGGTACTTTACAAAACCGCGCGAATTTGATATACTGAAAGCATACCATAACAAATCGCGCTAAGGAATGAATAAAATGCAAAGATCTTTAAAACGCCTTTTCTGCCTTCTGCTCTCCGCAATAATGCTCATCGGGATCGCTGTTCCGGCTTCGGCGGACACCGTTACATACAATTACAAGGTAAAGGCGAACACAACGCTTAATGTACGAAGCGACCCAAGCACCGATTACGCATCAATCGGCAGCATTTCGGGCAATACGAGAATCTGCGTCACCGAAACAGTCTTTGCCGGCGGCAGAAACTGGGGCAAAATAACATACAAAGGCAGAGACGCATGGGTCTGTATTGATTACTGCGACAAAATAGACGATCGACCCGTTAACCCGGAAATTCCGAGTGAAATGAAGGTCGACTGGACTGTTATCGACATCTCGAAATTTCAAAGACCCGAGTATTTTGACTGGAACGCACTGAAAGCCTCAGGTGTCAAGGGTGTAATAATCCGAATCGGCGGACGAGGTGTTTTGGAGCCGCGAACAATTTACAGTGACGACAGCTTTATGACACATTACAACGGTGCCGTCGCCGCAGGGCTTTTTGTAGGCGTATATTTTTTCAGCTATGCGCTCAATGCAGACGAGGCACGCGAAGAAGCAAATTTTGTAGTTGACACTTTAAAGGCAAACAACTGCAGGCTTTTAATGCCTGTGTTCATTGATATTGAAGATTACCTTGATGACCGACAGCACCGTCAACCCGGCGTTGATTGCGATTCGGTCGTAAACACTTTTTGCAGCACCGTCAAAGCCGCGGGGTATTATCCCGGAATCTATTGCAGCCTTGACTACACACGCACGGTTTTAAGCCCGTCCGTTTTCAGCGGACGCGCCGTGTGGATTGCACATTGGGACACCTCCTGCGGATACGACGGCACATATCACATGTGGCAATACACCGACAAAGGCGAGCTTGACGGCTATCCGTACAGACTTGATATAAGCCGCTGCTATATGAACTTTCCCAAAATTATTTCGGAAGGACAAAACGAAAATCCCTCAAAGCCCGGCGGCGAAGATAAAGAAACATACGGCGATCATACCGCATCGGACTGGCGGGTAAAGAAGCAGGCGACCTGCAGCGAAGCGGGAGAACGCGTTAAAGTCTGCACCGACAGCGGCTGCGGCAAAACTCTTGTGACGGAAGTTATTCAGCCGTCTTTTTCGTCCCACAGCAGGTCGACACAGTTCGTATCGCTTGTTGACACGGACATAAAAGCAGGCGACAGATTATCGTCAAGTCAAAAGAGTTATCTGCACTCCGCAAGTGAAAAATCGGTATACGGCATAACATATGCCGAAGCATGCGAAACAAGCGGCGGCGTAAAGCTTACATACTGCAAAAACTGCAAGACAGTTATGACTGTATCATATTACTATAAAGACACATGCGCTCATGCCTCGGTGAAAAAGACCGAAATTTCACCGTCATGCACAAAATCGGGGGTTGAAACGGACACATGCGTTTCATGCGGAAAAATTGCCGCTACAAGGATTACGTCTCCGATCTCACACAACACAAATAACACAGCGACCACCGCAACGTGCGCCTCTGACGGAGAAAAAACGTTTTCATGTTCAACATGCGGCAAAACGGTCCGCACGGAATACGCTCCAAAAACATATCACAACTTTGACGGCAAATATAATCCTATCCGTCCGAATGAATACGACGGAACCGTTTCCGTTCAGGTATGGTGCAAAACCTGCTCGCAAAACATAGTGTTTACGACGGTTTACGGTGACACGGAGAGCAAGGAGTCCGTTGCCGTTTCGGACGCGCGAAACGCATTGAGAAGCGCCGTAGGGCTTGACACTATGACACCCCTGCAAGCCGTCGCAGCCGATATTGACATGAGCGGTGATGTAACCGTCACCGACGCACGGTATATTTTGAGAATAGCGGTCGACCTTGATGACCCGGTAGCGCTTTACGATAAATTCATAAAAAATGCATAATTAAAAAGCATCGTCAGAATGAAAATTCTTTCGATGCTTTTTTTCGATCGGTTGAACTTATTTAAGCTTAAGCGTTTTTTCATATGCGGCTTCGACCGCATTTATCGCAGCTGCCCTGAAACCTGCATCCTCAAGCGCTTTTACCCCTGCGATCGTAGTGCCGCCGGGGCTGCAGACATTGTCCTTCAATTTTTCGGGATGTTCTCCGCTCTCTATTGCAAGCCTTGCCGCGCCTTCTATAGTTGCCGCAGCATAAAGCAGCGCGTCGCTGCGCGGAATGCCGCAAAGGACGGCGCCGTCGGCAAGCGCTTCGATAAACATGTAGACAAAAGCGGGACCGCAGCCCGAAACGGCGCCTGCCGCGTCGATCTTCGCTTCGGGGATCGGGCAAAGCACACCTGCGTCCGAAAGTGCGTTCCTGAAATCGGCAAGCTCTTTTTCTCCGACTTTAGCGTTGCGGTCAAAAAGAATCACGCCTTTGCCGACAGACACGGGGGTGTTCGGCATAATTCTGATAATAGCAGGCTCAAATCCGCAAAGCGCTTCGATGTCCGCGATGGACTTCCCCGCTGCCATTGTTATAAAAACAATGTCACGTCTGTTTGCAAGATCCTTTTTTATGCTGTCAAACAATCCCGGCAACGACTGCGGTTTAACACCGAGAAAAACATATTCCGACTCGGCAATAAGCTCCGTCAGAGAAACCGCCGTTAGATTTGAGAAACGTGCGCAAAGGGCATCCGTTTTTTCTTTTACTCCGTCGCAGACACAGATAGCTGCGTCGGATTCTTTTTTTGCCACTGCGGTGCAGAGCGCTCCGCCCATATTTCCGCAGCCTATAAAACCGAATTTATATTTCATCATAATCACCTGATCTGTCCGTTGCCTTCAACGACATATTTATATGTTGTCAGTTCTTCAAGCCCCATGGGACCTCTCGCGTGAAGCTTCTGCGTGGAAATGCCTATCTCGCAGCCGAGTCCGAATTCACCGCCGTCGGTATACCGTGTTGACGCATTTACATACACCGCAGCGCTGTCTGTTATTGCAGTGAAAAGCTCCGCATTTTCTTTATTCTCGGTTATTATCGCGTCACTGTGGTGAGTGGAATGCAGTCCGATATGCTCTATTGCCGCATGGACATCATCCACAATTTTGACCGCAAGGATATAGTTCAAAAACTCGGTATCGAAATCTTTCTCACCTGCGGGTGTTCCGTCGATAATTTTCGCCGACCTCTCGCATAGACGAAGCTCAACAGGGACTTTACCGTCACGCTCTCTGTCGAAGACAAGACGTTTCTTAAGCGCCGGCAAAAACTTCTCGGCAATACTTTTGTGCACAAGCAGCACCTCCTCGGCATTGCAAACCGACGGTCTGCTCGTTTTTGCATTCTCAA
>OLHA01001908.1_pt1 | contig 10511 bp, 10 predicted proteins | sample 1605961 | NCBI WGS metagenome assembly OLHA01 (sample SAMN03283288) | human gut metagenome | biome: human-associated habitat; material: feces | host: Homo sapiens | place: Peru | collected 2012
GTCAAGTCCAGCTCAAAGGACAGAATGTGGTCTTCTGTAACGCCCTCGCCAAGAAGGTAGCTCTTGAACAGATTGCGAAGCAGATAGGACTTGCCGCATCTGCGGATGCCGGTGATCACCTTTACCTGACCATCCCACATAAAGGAGATGATTTTCTTCAAATAGCGATCTCGTTTTATTTCCATAACCCAACCTCCATTGAAAACTTGCTGGTATTATCATGCTACTTTTCAATGGATAGTATACCTCATGGACGGGAGAAAATCAAGAAGCCCATTAAAATGTTTGTGGGTAAACCTGATAACATTTCAATGAGCAGATGTGCCCTGATAAGAGAAGTACTTTCCACCTGTACGCCCTGCTTTCCCTGCGGTACAATAAACCTGTACTTTAGGTGAAAGCATAAAGGACGGAGCAGAGCAGGCACGGGCGAGAAAGGAGGTCAGTTTTCCTTCTTCGTTCTGACTAAGACTTGAAGTATGTAAAAATATAGGACATCAAGAAGACCGTAATTGCCTTTCGGGGCAGTTACGGTCTTTTTTCATTGTCCGGAAGAAAGGAGATTTCAAAATGAATGGCACCCATAAGAAGTAAGCTGATGGAACTCAGCTACAGTGACCCCAAATTTCAGATCCGGCTGACCGGCTATACGGATACCGTTATCATCGACAGCGGCGCGCAGCAGACAATCAGCGCCATTCGCTTCGGCGGTTATCCCGAAGTCGTTCGGGCTCTATCGGACGCCATATACGGCGGCGCAACGGTGGAGCTGAAACAGGACGATACGACCCTATATCTGAATTGCCGGCCCAAAGGCTACCGACGATTGCTATCCCATGACGGGATATATGCCGTTGCGACCCTGATGGCCAACGATGACAGCCAGACGGAGGAGAATCCTGCCGACAACTGCGATGAGGACGCCCCCGAAAATCCACGCAAATGCTATATCTTTTGCCCGTCCGGAGACCGTGCGAGTCTGTTTGCTGAGGTAGACCGGAAAACTGCCGCACCGTTGATCCCTGAGTTTCAGGACTATGTGCTGGATTCTCTCATTACCCGCGGCGATCTGCGGCAGATGAAAGTGCTTTCCTTCACTGAGCGCATGGAAGCATGGTCGTTGACGCTGCTGCCGGAGGACCGGAACGTAACGGACATTCTGGAGCAGGGGCTCAAAGATGGGCGTATCACCATTCCTGGTGCTGTCCCTGATGCGGCAGACGGTTTCGCGGAGGTAAACAGCGTGACCAGCTATCTGAATACCTTTGGCGTTACTGTGGCTGACCGTATCCGCAGCCAGTTCGTTCCCAAGTTCGATCCGGCGTCGGAGCCGCTTTCGGAAGAAATACTGGAGGTCAACGATTATATCCACGAAAGAGCCGGTTATTCCCTCTATGATGCCCAGCTTGCGGTGGCGGAGGCTGTCAAACGGCAGCTCTGCCAACACAAAATGGCGCTCATTGTGGCGGAATGCGGCAGCGGCAAGACCAAGCTGAGCGCGGCTGCGGCGGGAGCGTTGAACGCACTAAAAAGACTCGGAACCCGCAAATCCTTCAACCTTGTCATGTGCCCCTCGCACGTCACAGGCAAGTGGGTACGGGAGATCGCAGAAACACTGCCGGATACCTATGGCATGGTGGTCAAAAGTATCACCGATGTGGATCGGCTCTTTGACCTGTACCAGCGCGGGGATAAAAACGTATACGCCGTTTTCAGTAAAGAACGTGCCAGAGACGGGTATATGCGTTATCCTGCCGTGCTATGGAGCCGCAGAAAGCGCGGCTTTGTCTGCCCGGACTGTCTGGAACTCATTGAGATGGAGACCAGCAGCGACGGCACAAGATACATGGTACCTTCGGACCAGTTTTTCTTCCAGAAGGAGCATCTGGCAAACCACCTATGCCCTCATTGCGGCACACCGCTTTGGGCGCCGGTCAATGACCGGCGTCAAATGCCGTGGATAAAAATCGGCGGGTATGGCTGGGTATTCCGGCCGCAGGCTGCCATGCACCTCAACCGCACGAAAAACGAACACATTCTGGATCAGCTGCGGCAGCTCGTGGAGCATCCGGAACGTCCGTATTGCATCAAGGGTGCGCACCGCCGCTTTCCGCTGAGCACCTACCTCAAGAAAAAGTACCGTGGACGGATTAGTAGCTTTCTCTGTGATGAGCTGCACGAGTACAACAACGACAGCGGGCAGGGTGACGCCATGGCGGAGCTTTACGGCATCAGCCGGAAATTCATCGGCATGACTGCAACGCTGATCAACGGTTACAGCTCCGGTATTTTTCACCTTCTGTACCGTATCGTCCCCGGACTGATGCAGAAGGATGGAAAGTCCCACGATGCACCTTCCCGCTTCGATGCGGAATACGGCGTGGTGGAAAACACCTATGAGATCACCGATGCGGACTATAATTCCAACCGCCGCAGTACCAAAAGCAAAAAACGCTCACGGCAGCTCCCCGGTGTTTCTCCGCTGGTATTCTCCCGCTTCTTGCTGGAGTGTACGGCATTCCTGTCGCTGTCCGATATGGGCAAGGATCTTCCTGATTACGAGGAAATTCCCATACCACTGACGATGCCGAAGCCGATCGAAGAGGCATACAAAGAAGTGGAACGGGAACTGACGTCAGTCCTGAGAAATGACCGTAAGGCGGCCAATAAGATCTTGTCCGCCTATCTCAATCTGTTGACGGTGTATCCGGATCAGCCCTATGACCAGCCGGAGATCATCCACCCTATCAACGGCTGCACCATCGTGAAGCCGGAGGATATGGCAGACTTCCAGACCGTCCTCCCGAAAGAGGAGAAGGTGCTGGAGATCGTGCGGGCCAAGATCGCCGCAGGCGAGAGGGTAATGATCTACACCAGTTGGACACGGACAGATACCCAGCGAAAGCTGCTGGGACTGCTGCGTGAGGAAGGTATCCGAACGGAGATCCTGAGCACACAGATCGTCCCGGAAAGGCGGGAGGATTGGCTCAGTAAGCGGCTGTCCGCAGGCACACAGGTCATTATTACCAATCCCAAATGCGTGGAGACCGGCCTTGACCTGAACGCCTTTACGACGCTGATCTTCTACTCCATGGGCTATAACCTGTTCACCTTACGGCAGGCGTCACGCCGGTCATGGCGCATTAACCAGACAGCACCGAGAGTCGAGGTCTATATGCTCTACTATGCCGACACGATGCAGGCGAAGGCGATGAAGCTGATGGCCTCCAAGCTGGCTGTGGCCGGGCTGATCGAGGGGACTTTCTCCGAGGAAGGACTGGCAGCCATGAGTGACGTGCAGGACATGACCTCGCAGATGGCAAAGGAGCTGATGCTGGGCATCAAGGACAACGTGGAGGATATTGCCGCCACCTTTAAGAAGATGGCTATTATCAACCCGCACCGCGCAGTGAAGCAGCTTCCGGAGCCGGTCACTGTTCAGGAAGAAAGGGTGGTCGAAGTACCGCAGCCCGAAAGTGTCCGTACCGCAGATACCGCAGGGCGGCAGGCGCTCTATGATGGCCTGCTGCAAACATCAATGACCGGCAGGAAACCGAAACACACCGAACTGGAGGACCAGCTCAGTATGTTCGATACTGCCGCGTAAAGGAGGAATATTTTGAATTTTACCATTGAAAGGGCGGCGTTTCTGACTGCCGCCAAACGTACCGCGCAGTTGGCGCCGTCCGCATCACCGTTGGAGGTGCTGAAATGTGCGCTGCTGGAGATCGACACAGGGACGCGCTGCCTGCACATGACCGCCACCAATATGGAGGTGACGCTGCGGCAGGACGTGCCGCTGCTGGCCTATGAGGGCGGTGATACCACATTCGCCATTGATGCCAAGCTGCTCTCCGCCATGCTCGCCAACCTTCCGGGGAATACGGTGGAGTGCTGCAAGGGAGACAAGGATACGCTGGCACTATCCAGTGACCATGCGTACTATCAGGTGCCGGTAACCAGCGGCAAGGGCTTCCCACGCATGAATATCCCCATTCCCGAAGGCATGGTGAAGCTCAGCGGTGTACCGTCCATGGTACGCCGTGCGGCGTTTGCCACAGACCCGAACAACAGCAATATGCCCCTGCTGCGCTGCGTAAACCTCCGCCTGACCGCTGATGGGCTGCGCGCCGTTGGCAGCGATGGCGTCTGCATTGTTTCCGCAAAGGGAGATAAGCAATGTACCGGTGACCAGACGTTTCTTATCCCTGCTGCCAATCTGGAGAAGTTGGCCCAGCTCTGTGAGGAAAAGGACACATTTTCCGTTGGCATGGCTGACAGGCAGCTCGTCTTTGTGAAAGAAGGTTTTCAGTTTGCCGCACGGCTCATGCACGGCAGCTATGTGGACACAGACAGTCTCATTGCGGGGACACAAAACACATTTACGGTGCTGAGCGATTCCGAGGAGCTGCGCCGCACATTGCAGGCGGCCACTGCCGCGTGTATGGACAACAGGACGATCCTGCACTTTGACGGGAATCGGCTGACCCTTCGCTGCACCGGCGAGGTCGGTTCCTCCAACGCGGCATTGACGGTCATTCCTCTGACGGGACAACCTGCCGGTGACTACTGCTTTGCGGTAGATCGGTTGGAACGCTGCCTGCGGGCACTGCGCGGCACCGTTACGCTGGGTATCGCCCAGGCGGGAATGCTGACGCTCTCCACGGAGGATGCGTTCTATATGCAGACGCAACTCCGCATTACCGCATCGAAAGCAAAGCCGGCCCGCAAAAAAGCCGCAAAGGCTGCGTAAGGGGGCGTGCGATTGGAGATACCCCATATTTGCCGATACTGCGGCGGTATTGTCCGCCTTGTGCCGGCAGAAAGCGTCTACGGCGATTCTGCCGTGCGGCTGGGTCTGAAAGGCGAAAAGCTGTATCAATGTCAGAACTGCAATGCCAGAGTAGGTTGCCACAAGGGGACGGTTCGCCCCCTTGGTGATCTGGCCAATGAAGTGCTGCGTCTCAAGCGCATCGAAACCCATCAGGTTTTCGACGCCTATTGGACGGAGCGCGGCATGAGCCGGACACAGGCGTATCGCTGGCTGGCAAAGAAAATGCACCTTCCTGAACGGAAAGCGCATATCGGCGGTTTTGAGATGCACCAGTGCCAGAGGGTCATAGATCTGTGCCGTACGGCCAATAAAGCAAAGGAGAATGATATGCAGGAAACCAAGCTATTTACAATCATACGTACTTCCGCCCGTGCTGACAGGGGCGACTTCCCGCCACCTTCCGCGGAAAGAAGCTATCATGACGTAGAACTGGCGCAAAAAGCGATGCAGGCGCTGGTGCGTACAGAGAAGGCTCAGATGGATATTCCTTTTTCAGAAGATGAGTACCGTGAAGAATCCGGCCCTTTGTTCTGGGAAGCGTATCAGGATGGATATGCTGCTGGCTGGTTCACCCGCTACGAGATCGTGGAATCTATCTGCAAGGATGTCCCTGCGGAGGTAAATACATGAGCCGACAGACTGCACCGAGAGAATACACCTGCTACGAATGCGCGCAGCACCTGAATTATATGTCAGAGATCCCACAGCGGCAGGCAGGCGTCATGATGTATCTGGGAGATCATTTCTGTACCCACGCAAAAAAGGCGAGGAAGCTCCGGAAAAGGGACTTGAGGAGCAGGGCACCGGATTGGTGCCCTCGGCGAAAAACGCCCTGCGCGCTGCGGATATATTACTTCAGATCGCCTGAAGAATGGGCTCTATATCAGGCCCTTTCCAATAGCATTGGTATCAGACCTCATCCCGTCGCCAATCGTTATGCAGTGGAGACGGAAAGCTCTATAGAACTTTCCCCGCGGGATTTCTGGCTCCAGCTGAATATGGAGAAAGATTTCCTGCTGCTGGGAACAGAGGTGAAACCTGATTCCGTCGTGGAGATCGACGATGGGCTGCGCCCGGTCTTCTTTCACAAAACGGAAGAAAGCTATGAGATCCTCTGGGGCTTTCGGACGGAAGTGGCCCGCGCTAATATCCGAGAAGGATTTGATGAATAAATATTGCACACGCTGTGCGGTAAAGGTTAAAAGGAGGACGTTATTTGAACGAAATCAAGAAAAGCTGCGATACCTGCACCTATGCGTTTTATACGACGGATGTAAGCAGTCCTGCCCCGAAAGCAAAACGGCGGCAGCACTGCAAGAACCCCGTCTATAACTCGAAAGAATACACACATACGATGCTGATGGAGGATTGGGCCAAGGGCTGCTGCCGCTTATGGGAACCCATTAGCGAAGATATGAAAGGACACGACCATGAAAAATACTTACTCCATTCTTGAGAGAAACCGTATCGTGGAAGAACACCTCTGGTGCATCGACAGCGTGATGCGAAAAAATCACGCGCTGATCCGCACCGCCCATCTGGACTACGAGGAAGTGTACCAGCAGCTGGCGCTGCGGCTCATTCGGGCGGTGGAAACCTTTGACCCTGACAAAAGGGCGTGCTGCGTGTCCACATTCTGGCACAGCTCAAGTATGAACTGCTCAGCTGCAAAACGCCCCGCAGGCTGTACGGCATTACCCACGCGCCCGCAGACTTCCGGGGCAGGGAGCTCATCTCCCTTGATGCACTGGATCTGTACCATCAGGATGAAGCACCGGCAGCCGCGTAAGGAGGATAGATTGTATGACACTGCGAGATAAAATGCTGGCCGTGATACAGGACGTCAACAGTCAGGTGGCGGAACGTGAAGAACTGGTCGAGCTGATCGCCATCGCGCTGTTGACCCGAAATAACCTGTTCATCCTCGGCAAGCCCGGTCAGGCCAAGAGCCTGTCCATCAACCTGTTTCGCCAGCGGATCACCGGTGCGCGGCAGTTTGAACGGCTGCTCTCCAAGCAGACCGATGAGGATCAGCTTTTTGGCCGCATCGACCTGTCCAGCCTGATACCCGGCAGCGTGCCGGATGCTGTGCTGCAGGACGATGACGTGTATAAGAACCTACGCTTTGATCTTCAATGTATGGTGGATGGTCTCGGTGCGAGGAAAGATACGCCGGACACCTTTGCCGCGCTGGAAAAAGCGACGGATAAGCTGCTCAGCTACCGAAAGGCCGTAGCCGCGCTGCATCAGAATGAGCCCGTGGTACAAACCGCCGGCAAAATACCGGAGGCGGACATCGTGTTCCTGGATGAAATATTCAAGGCCAACGATGGCGTGCTGAACTCCCTGCTGACAGCACTCAACGAGCGCAAATACACCAACGAGGGGCGCACCTATCCCATTCCGGCAATTTCCTTCTTTGCTGCTTCCAATGAGATACCCAACTTTGCCGATCCGCAGGAGCAGATCCTCGCACCGCTGTATGACCGTTTGCAGATCAAAGTGGTGACAGAGGACATTGTTGACCGCGATAAGCGTCTGTCCGTCCTCAAGAGCAAGCAAAGCGGCGGCGATGGATCGGTAAATGCCACGATCTCGCTGTCCGAGCTGTACGCCATGCAGCAGGAGGTGGCCGCCATCCCTGTGCCGGACGCCATCAATGAGCTGGCTGACGATGTGCTTTGTGAACTGCGGAACAGTGGGATAGAGGTGTCAGACCGTAAATATCTCAACTACTACCCTCTGGTGCAGGCCAAGGCATGGCTGGAAGGACACGACAAGGTGGAGTCCCAAGACATGCTGATCCTCAAGTGCTATCTTTGGCAGGCTCCCGGTGACCGGCCCGCAATAGAAAACACGCTGACCCGCCTGTGCGTTAATCCCTTGCAGGATAAGGTGAACAGTATTCTTGCTATGGCGGTGGAGGTGCAGGAGGATTTCAACACCGTTGTTGCGGATGGTAGCAATCCCAAGGCTGGCAGTAAGGCGCTGCTGAAGCTGCGTGGCGAACTGCTCCAGCTGTATAAGCGGCAGCAGGAGCTGTGTGCCGCCGCACAGTCCGACAGCGAAAAGGACATGATGAACAAGCTCCTGAACGATCTGGAGGCCATCAGCATGGCCGCCCACAATGCGGTGAATTTCACCTATATCCCGCTGGAGCAGATGGCTGCTCTGCAATAACTACATTTTTGGAGGAACGATCTATGCTGAACAAGATTTTTGTGATGGGCCGCCTGACTCATGATCCTGAGCTGCGCCGCACCGGCAGCGGCACACCGGTATGCAGCTTCTCTATTGCCTGCGACCGCGATTTCAAATCGCAATCCGGAGAAAAAGAAACCGACTTCTTCGATGTGGTGGCTTGGCGCACCACTGGAGAATTTGTCAGCAAGTATTTTACCAAAGGCCGTATGGTCGTGGTAGAGGGACGGCTCCAGATCCGCGAATGGCAGGACAAGGAGGGCAATAAGCGCCGCAGCGCGGAGATCAACGCCGATAATGTCTACTTCGGCGATTCCCGCCCGACGCAGACCGAAGGAGCCTCCGGGACTGGCGAGGCCGATGCCTTTAAGGATTTCCCGCCGCTGGATGATTTCCCGTCCGCTGCGGGCGGCTCCGGCAAAGATCTGCCGTTCTGATCCTGTAGGATAATGAAATAGCAGGGGGGGAGGCGTGAGCCTCCCCCCCTGCGGATAGGAGATGCTATATGGACACCAACAACAGTAACAAGATATATTTCGATTACCTTGAAAATCTGCGCCGATCCGGTGAGACCAATATGTTCGGCGCTGCGTTGTATCTCAAGCGGGAATTTCCGGAACTAAGACGGGCCGAGGCCGCAAACGCCGTTCTGCTGGCATGGTTTCGCAGCTTTGAGGAGGATTTTACATGAGAAAAGCCTTTTGGACAATAGCGGATGTACTGCATTCCCCCATTGCGGAGCTTGCGGCACTTCGGAGAAAACCGACACAGAAAACCGATCGGGTGATGCGCTCGAGCAAACTGGAAGACAGCATATACGCAGAGCTGCGCGAGGATGATACAGAAATGGATATGACGGAGAACGCCGCAACGCAGACACTCAAGTCTTTTCCGGCCCTCTCACGCGATGTGTTTCAATCCCTGTATTCGCTGGCCCCACGCAGGAACGATGCGAATATGCTCACCGCTACGGCGCAGAAATTCAACGCGCCCATCCTCGACCACATCTCTCAGCAGGACGACTATCCCACGCTGAAGAATATCTGCGAGGGCCGTAGCCTACCCGCCTATGAAGCGGCGGCGGAGTTTACCGGTCGAGCCGCCGAAGAGCTGGACGGACTGTTGTCTGAACTGGGCGGTGATAAAGGAGCGCTGAACACCCTCGAAAAGCTGGAAACGGCGCGTGATGCCGCCGCAGAAGATCTCGCCAAGCTGCTTGACGCCCAAGCTACAGGAGAAACGACCGAGACGGATAAGCAGGCGCTGATAAATGCTGCCAATCGACTGGACAGCAAGCAGCGTCAGGTGGAGGCTGTATCTCAGATGTTGGACACGACCATGCTGCGCCAAACGGAGACAGTCGATCTGGCGGTATCCGCCGCTGTGCAGGTTGCCACAAAGCGGGCGCAGGAGGTGCAGAGTATCATCGGTGCATGGAGCGATGAACCTATGAACATGTGCCGTACACCCGAAAACCTTGCGCTGCTGGAAAAGGTACGCCAAAGCACGGCACTAAAGGATATTTCCAAGTATCTGGGACGCTTCCGCGAGATCTTCGCGCAGGCCAAGAAGAACAGCTATGCCTACGGGCGGGGTGAAACCTACTCTCTGGAGTTGGGTAATAATCTGTCCCTTGCACTGACCTCGGAACTTGCTATGCTGGCCACGCCGGAGACTATTCCGCTGTTCCTACGGAAGTATCAGCAAAAGCAGATCAAGCAGTATCGCCGACGTGAACCTGTCTATAAGGGCATGGGTGATATCATCTGCTGTCTGGATGAGTCCGGCTCTACTGAAGGCGAAACTGCAGCATGGGGTAAGGCGGTGGCCATGACCCTGCTGGAGATCACCGCAGAGAACCGAAGGAGCTTTGCGCTGATCCATTTTGCCGGAAGCAGCAGTTGCCAGGTGGACATATTCCGTCCAGGCAAATACACGCTGGAGGATAAATTGTCCGCTGCGGAAACATTCCTCGGCGGCGGCACCAACTTTGAACGCCCCATCCGTGAAGCGATCCATCTGATGGAGTCGGAGGGCTTTGAAAAGGCCGATGTGGTTTTCATCACGGATGGTGAATGTGAGTTGCCCGATGCCTGCCAGCAGGAATTGCAGGCGGCACAGGTTGCATATCATTTCACGGTAACAGGTATTTTGTTGGACGAAGGGAACGTTGGCATGGATTTCAGTCTGAAACCCTTTTGCCAGAAGATTTACCGAACCAGCGAGTTGACCGGTGATGGTATTGTGCAGTCAATGGCAGCCTTACGAATATAGCAGATGTCTTCGCCCAAAATAAGGTGTTGATTGCGAAATAGTCACTGCTGGTACGCCATAGCATAATAATATAACATAAAAAATGAGCCGCATTTTGCGGCTCATTTTTTATGTTATGCAGCCTTCTTCGCCCGAATTGCCTGAGCGCGGAAGGACAGCTCCTGCGATAAGAGCTTCAGGGTGGCGAAATCATCGTCCAGCC
>OLHA01001910.1_pt1 | contig 10508 bp, 10 predicted proteins | sample 1605961 | NCBI WGS metagenome assembly OLHA01 (sample SAMN03283288) | human gut metagenome | biome: human-associated habitat; material: feces | host: Homo sapiens | place: Peru | collected 2012
TTAAGAAATCAATTAGTTCTTCAACTTCTTCTTTTTCCTCTTTAAGTCCAGCTACATCTTTAAATGATTTTTTATCTTTATCATCACTTAATCTTGCTTTACTTCTACCAAAATCCATTGAATTTTTATTTGAACTAGCTAACTTATTAAATAATGAGTATGCTACCATTACTACTATAATAATTGGTAAAACATTTACTACAATATATAATAATGCACTAGATCCTGGATCTTTGTTAGTATCATATTTTTCAATATCATTTTTTTGAACATATTCAATAATTTGAGGTATTTCATCTTCAACAACTTTAGTTTTAAATGATTCACCATCTTTATATGAAGATAATTTTCCTTCAACATAATAAATTGATTCACTACTTTTCGGAGTAATTACAATTTCTTTTACTTCGTTATTTTCTAAAGCAGTAAGTAATTTTCCTGTTGATAAATTGTTGACAGTCATTCCTTGTAAATTAAGGACAACCATTATAATCCCAATTATCATACCCATTACCAAATAAGGTCCTAATAATTTTATAAAAGAAGTTTTCTTTGCATTTTTCATTTAATCATTTCCTTTCGCATAAAAGTATTATATCATACTTTTCATTTTTTCCTACATCAAATTTACTTTTTTTTATACCTGGTAACCATAATATATTATTTTTACTATCTATCACAATAGGTATATTATTTCTTTTATCAATATCAATCTTTTCGTTTATTAGTATATCTTTAACTTTTTTCGTTCCTAAATTTTTAACTTGCATTTTATCTCCGGTTTTTCTAGTTCTAATTATAAGGGGAAGTTTTACTTTAGATAAATCAAGTCTTAAAACATTATTACTATTTCCACCATAGTTTGAAACTTTACGAATAATATATTCATCATTTTCAAAGTAAGCATCAAATTCTATAGAATAATTATCCTGAAGGAGTTCGTTTTTAATAACAAATTCATTATATTTTTTCTGAGCAACATAACCATTATTTAAGTTAATTTTTGCATTACTTTTTTTAGATTCCATTAACTTTAATATTTCCATCAAAGTATTATCATTTATTTCTAAAATATCATTTTTTTGAATATCCTTAATTAAATATTCAATAGTTTTTCTTCGTATAAATGGTTTTTCTTTTTTTAATACCTCTAAATTAATAGTACTTCCCTTGATAACATTAAGTTTTTTAATATAACCATTTATGAAATCATCATATTCTTCAAGTTCCTCACTAAACTTCAAATATTTTAAATGAATATTTTTATCTTCTTTTTTTAAAAATGGAATAATATTTTTTCGATAACGATTTCTTTGATGTTCATCACTATTATTAGTTTCATCAATAAAATATTTAATTTGATTGTTATCTAAATACTCAATTATATCCTTTTTAGTAACATACAATAAGGGTCTTAAATATTTATTATTTTCTTTTTTTATTCCAATATAGCCAGATAATTTAGAACCCCTTGTTAAACGCATTAGTATTGTTTCAATTAAATCATCACCATGATGTGCAGTTAAAATGTATTTTCCATGATACTTTTCAAGAAGCTCATTAAAAAATTCATATCTTTTATTTCTAGCATTACATTCAAAGTTAGCAAGAGTATTAAATGTAAGTTCCAAACCCTCGAATTTTAGATTATTTTTATTTGCGAACCCCTTAACATATTCAAATTCCTCTTTAGAACTTTCTCTAACATTATGATTAACACATGCTACAATAATATTATTTGTTACTGATTTTACGATATCTAAAAGGCACATGGAATCTGGTCCACCAGAACAAGCCACAATAACTGTGTCTTCATTTGATAATTTAGATTTTAAAAATTCAATTACATTATTCATACGATTAATATAATACCAAATTATTTTTGTTTTACAAGTACTTTTTTATTATTTTTATATTTTAGCAAATGATATTCCTCTAAAGTTAAAATATTTTCATTATGCATAATGTATGAAACATCTTTACCAACATACCTTAAATGCCAACATTCATAAGAAAATCCTGTTATATCTTCCTTACCTTTTGGATACCTTAGAATAAAACCATACTTATACGCATTATTATGTATCCACTGCACCTCATTAAATAAATCATCAAAATTATCAACATACATATTATTTATAATTAATGCAAAATCTAATGCAAGACCAGTTTGATGTTCAGACTGACCAGGTAACGCTACTGTTTTATATGCAGATAATCCTTTTTTTAATAAATTATAATTTAATATATATTTTTGATATTCATAAGGTCTATAACCAGAATCCACTATCATATTAACTCCATTATAAAGACCTTCGAGGCGAAAAAGTAAAAACATTTGATAAGCTTCCTCATCTAAAAAAGTTAACATATTATCTTTTAATTTAGGTGTTTCAATTAACTTTACTTTTACCAAGTTTTCTGGTATAAATTCTTTTTCTAATGGATTAAACCTATTAACTAAAATATCTTTGTTCATTTCATTTCCTTAACATTGTAAATAAGCATATCCATTATTTCTCCATTTAAAATACTCTCTGGATCATTACTTTCAAAGTTTGTACGATAATCCTTAACAAGTTTGTAAGGTTCTAAAATATAACTTCGTATTTGACTTCCAAAATTTATACTATCGTTATTTTTTAATTTATTTGTTAAGGTTTCATTCTTTTCAAGTTCTAATAAATATAGTTTATTTTTTAAAATTTCCATAGCAATCTCTTTATTACGGAGTTGACTTCTTTCATTTTGAACTGCCACTACAATCTTTGATGGAAGGTGAGTTATTCTTACAGCAGAGTTACTTGTATTAACACTTTGTCCTCCTGCACCTGATGAATGATATACATCTATTTTTAAATCATTTTCATTTATTTCAATATCAATATTTTTTTTAATTTCAGGAGTTACATTAACTGAGGCAAATGAAGTATGTCTTCGAGAATTAGAATCAAAAGGAGATATTCTTACAAGTCTATGAACACCACTTTCATATTTCAAAAGACCATAAGCATTTTCCGAAGATATTTTAATATTAACCGACTTAATACCTGCTTCTTCACCTTTCTGTAAATAAATAACTTCGTATTTAAATTTATTCTTTTCACAAAATTTTTCATACATTTCAAGAAGCATATTTGCAAAATCACAACTTTCTGTTCCACCGGCACCTGGATGTATTTCTAAATAACAGTTAAGATTATCAAATTCACCCTTAAAATATGTATCATATTCCAACTCCTCAATTTTTTTTGATAAACTTATAATTTCTTCATCAGTTACTAAATCAATAAGATGTAAATCATCACTTATTTCCTCATTTAAGGAGTTATATTCTTTTACCTCTTTTTGTTTTCTACTAAGGGTTGTTAATACTTCGGTAGATTTTACAGAATCATTATAAAAACCCTCCTCTAAAGTTTTATTTTTTAATTCTTCTATTTCCTTATTTATTTTAGAAATGTCAAAGTGACCTCCCAATTACTTCTAATCTTTCTTTTAAACTAATTAATTTTTCTTTCATAATTTTCCTTTCTTTTTCTTACTTTATGATAAACTTCTTCAAAACTATCATTTTTATCAATATCACATTCCATATTAAAATATTTATTAATGAATTTAATTATGTAACATAAATTATGCATAAAATATTTTTCTTTATCTTTACTATTATCTATTGAATGATTTTCAAAATCAATTATTTTTATAGAACCATCCACAATTAAAAAATTATTTGGATGAATATCTATATAAAATATATCATTTTCATATAATGATTTTAATATATTTAAAACTTTCAATAATAAATCATAGTATTCTTTTTCAAATATATTAATTCCTTTTATTGAATTTAAATAACTAAATATTGTTTGACTATTTTTATATAAATAAATAATCTGACCTATGACTTCATTTTCTATTGTAACAACTCCTAAAGGGAAATCAACATTTTTTATTAAATGTTGTTTAGACTGTAAAAAGGAAATTAACTTATCATCATAATGTCTACGATATTTATATTTTTCAAAATCTCTATATATTCTATAAGCATAATCTTCATCGTTAATACTAGGCATTTGATATAAAAATATTCCATCATAATCACCCTTTGCTGTAGCAAAATTATTATTTTCCTTCTTTGTTTCAGTAATAAATTTGCCTAAAAAATCTCTTAGTTCACTAAGCGAAGAAAAGCCAACATTAACTATATTAGCAAAATTTTCACCATAATTATTTTGAAAGCCTCTTTCAATTTGCATAAATCTCCTTTAGTCCCTTTTTATAAAAATAGTATATCATACAAATTATAAAAAAGATATTGTTAGCCTTTAAAATTTGGTCCTAACCAATATCTTGCAATAACATCTGTAAAAAATAAAACTGATAATATAATGAAAACAATATTTACCTTTTTTTGATCTTTCATTGTTACAAATTTAATTAATAATGGTTGAATTAAATATATTCCAATTAAAGCAACAATACCAAATTTTAAATCAGGGATAAGTGCAATCCTACCTTGAAAATTTAATAGCCTATCACTATAATCCCATAAGTTTTTGAAGTTACCTCCAGTAAAATCAATTATATATGTAGCAAAAAGTTCCACTAAAGTAGAAAATACAACTGATTCAATAAAAAGAAGAATTGGTCTAATATTTATTTTTCCAATTTTAACTTTCTTTTCTTTGAATCTATAAAATATTCCTACAATAACAAGACCACCAAAACCATAAATAGGTAGCCAAGGTCCAAATAAAACGCCTCTATTACATAATACATTATCTTCAATTATAAATAATAATTCTTCATAAATCCATCCAATTATAGAGTAAAATATAAAAAATAATAATAAATCTCTTAAAAAGATTAATTTACTTTTATTTGAATATTTAACCCCAAATAGTTTATTCATATCGCACCTCTTATTATTAGAGTAACATATGTTTTTATAATCAAAAATAGTAATATACAAAATTATACAAATTATTTACATTTTTTTAAAGTTCTACTGTAAAACGATTCATATTTTTCTTTGATTTCATATGGTAAAATACTGACAAGTTCAAATTTAATAAGACCTTGTAATCTTATATAATATTCATCTTCATCTTTTTGCTTAGAATTAAGATTAGCAAATTTTAATAAATCACTAAGTTCATTTAATTTATCCATTTTCTCCTTAATTTTATTATTCGGTATTTTATTAATCTCATTATTTATATTATTTATCTCATGATCAAAATTAAATCTATGAATATTTTCTGGATTAAATATTTTATCAATTACCATAGGACTATCATTTAATAAACCATTTATTATGGATACTAAAGGTGAATAAGTATATTCATAATATGAATAATGATATACATCCTCTTGCTGAGAATAAAAATCATTATATTCACGATACCCTACAAGTTTTTGAGAAAAAAATCTAATTTCACTTTCGTCACTTTGATTTTGACTGTATATTCTTTCTGATAAACTAGGTAAATTCACATCATCATATTCAAAATGTTTAATTGTACTACACTTTGATTTAACTTCCTCAAGTAACAAAGAAACTTCATTTTTATCAAATGAAACCTCATATTTATGTACCCCATCTTCTTCTTTTTTAAAATAAAACATGTACCCTCCTTGTGTATTTTTTACACTTTAATTATAAGCGTATTTTAGACACTTGTCAATAAAAAAAGATGTCATTTTGACATCTTAATCATATTTATAGAAACCCTCTTTTGTTGATTTACCCAGTTTTCCCTCATCAATATATTTTTGTAAAAGTTTAGCAATTGCTTTAAAATTATATGGTGCTAAAAATGATGGAACTTTTAAATACATTGAAACTATTTCATATGCAGTTTTAAGCCCAATAATATCAAGTATTTCAAAAGGCCCTTTAGGTGAACCTGTTCCTTTTTTCCAAGCTAAATCAATACTTTCTACATCTGAAATTTCCTTTGCAAGTAAATCTAAAGCCGAAAATAAAAATGGTATTAACATTGAGTTTAATAAATAACCAGATTTTTCTTTATAAAGTGGGAAAGTAATCATATTAATACTTTTGGCAAAAGTTATCACTTTTTCAAAAGATTCATCACTTGTATATTTTTGTTTCATTACCTCAGCTGTATTATTTTTCCAAATTGAATTAGCAAAATGAAGTGCTAAAAAATTTTCTTTATTATCTAAATATTTAACTAGTTTACTTGGTAGCATAGTCGAAGAATTTGAAACAACAATTGTATTTTTACTTAAAAGTTTATTAATCTTTGTATAAACATCTTTTTTTGCCTCAATATTTTCACTCATACTTTCTATTACTAGATCAGCATTCTCTAAAGAATTTTTTAAATCTAACTCAATTTTTATATTACTAAATGCCTCATTTACCCTAGATAATGATTTATCTTTATCAAACTTATCACTTATTTTGAGTCCTGGTAATTCATATCCATTTTCAGACATTAAATTAATTTCTTTAATATAAGTTTCCTTTAAAATTTCAAGTTTAGGAATAGTTCTTGTTTTACTATCTTCACTACGAAGCCAAATGGTAACATTTTTTCCAATATATGCACACTGAAATGCTATTTGTGTTCCAAGCACTCCCCCTCCTAAAATAGTAACATTATTCATTTAAATCTCTCCTTTCTAAATGTATAATTAATGTTGATAAATTGTTTAATTCTTTAAAGACAAATATATTCTATTTATTATCTTTAATCTTAATATAATTTTTAATCCTATCTTCACCAATCATATTTTTTTCAGTAACTGTTTTAGTTACTACAATTTTACCTATACTTTTCAAATAATCTACTCTACTTTTATAGCATACGCTCATTACAAAACTTTTAAGATTATTAGCCATACAGCTTCCAATAAAAGACCATTCTTTTAATTCTCCTAAAGAGGATAATTTATCAAGAATTTCACTATCAAAGCACTCATAAGATTCATTTATTATTTCCCCATTATTTAAAAATCTAACTTCTGAATTTGCATCATAAATTTTATTCCATTTTAAAATATATTCTTGAATTTCCTCTTTTGATAAAACTCTACTCTTCTTAACTAAATCTTTTATTTCATCATCAGCATAGCCCGAAATACCATATCTTTGATAACCATCGACAACTTGAATATTCTTATCACTACATAAGTAAACTACATACATCATTGATAAATAATCTTCATTAACATTACTAGCATACCATATTCTAATATTTTTATAATCTTTAACCTTGTTTTTTAACTTGCTTATTTCACTTGGAATATTTACCTCTATATCACCAATAGTTCTTTTTGTTTGATATTCAAAATCATCAAGTTTTCCCATAGATAATAGAAATGTTAAACTTAAAATATCTTCTTTATTAAATAAATTACTTCTTTCTAACAATAATTTTTCTGAATCGCTAAAAACTATTTCTAACATTTACATTCTCCTCAAAAACATTATATCATCAAAAAAAGTATTAATAAATATTATTTTCTATTTACTAATACTTAAATTAAATTACCTACATATAATTATTAAAAACATTTCTATGTTTTAAAATCTATTAAAATTCAATTTTTAACATCATTAATTGTTATTTCATTATTTGCATAATCACAATCAAAAAATATATTATTTAAATAATTTTCAATAGCTCTTTTTTCAAAATCAATCATATCAAAAGGTAAATTATTTATATTAAACCAAACAAGTTCCTTGCACTTATTTGGCTCCATAATTTTAATATCACCTTTATAATTATTTATTTCAAAATAAACATCAAAATATGATGGCAGTGATTTATTTTTTCTATTAATAACAAAAGTATTTATAATATCATTTTTAGAAACTTCAATATCAAGTTCCTCTTTTGCCTCTCTTACAAAGGCTTCATATACATTCTCACCTTCGTCAACATGTCCAGCAGGTAATGCTAAAAAACCAGGCCATAGTTTAGTACCTTGTCTCCGTTGGAGCAAAACTTCATTTTTATCATTTCTAATTAAAATATAGATTGCACATAAAAATTTTTCTCTATCTTTCTTCATTATTTCTCCTTATTTTTTATAAACATACCTACTATACCAAAAATTATAGCAAACATCAACCATTCTAAATTCACATTATATAAAGGTAATTTTGAAATAAAATGTGGAAAACTTGTTATATTATGTAATAGTTTTAGAATTGAAATAATAAATGTACCTAAAATACTTAATAAATAAACATTTTTATTTTGAATATTTAGGATGGAAAATACTATTAAAATAATAACTATAGGATAAATTATATTTAATAAAGGCGATGCAATGTTAATAATTTTTTCAAGACCTAAATTTGCTATAAATAAACTTACAAAGGTAATTATAATAACCCAAGTTTTATAACTTAATTTAGTTAATTTTTCATAGTTTGTGGCAACTGCGCTTGTAAGTCCTACTCCTGTAGTAAAGGATGCTAATAGTACTGCTATATTTAAAATAATACTTTTTTCACCCAACACTGAGTATGAAATTTCTTTTAAAAGGATTCCCTGACTTACATTTACATTCTTTCCAAAAGATGCACCTATATAAGTTAGCCCAATATAAATTATAATTAAGCAAATAATTGCAATAATCGAAGAACTTACTAATATTTTCTTTCTTTGAGATTTTTTATAATTTTTTTTCTTTAGATAGGTAAATAGCATCATTGAAAGTGAACTTATACATAAAAGATCTAGAGTTTGATAACCCATACTTAATCCCTCGTTTATAGAATCTGTGTTAGAAACATTTGTTACTAAAGGCCCTTTACTTGCATTTACACCAATAAGTAAAAATATACAAATAAAAATAATTAAAATTGGAGTTAAGTATTTACCAAGCATATCTATAACTGAAGTTGATTTAAAAGAAAATAAAAATACTAAAATAAAATATATAATTGAAAAGATAATCAAATTATTAAAATTGAACATTTCAAAACTCACCGCACAAGTTCTAGGAATTGCAATTAAAGGGCCTAAACACGCTAACATAAATATTCTTAATATTTTCGAAGGTATATCTCCTATTTTATTAAATACTTTATCTTCATCATTATCATTTTTTATAAATGCATATAATCCAAGTCCTACTAAAAAGACGTCACCAATTAAAAAGAAGATAAGTGATAAAGGCCATTTAGTACCACTATAAGCACCAACATACGTAGAAAATATAATATTTCCGGCTCCAAATATTATTGAAAATAATGATAATCCTAAAATAACGGAATCTTTAATTTCTCTTTTCATATCAACCTCTTATTATAATTAAATTATATAAAAAATAAGTAGAGTTGTCTACTTACTATATGGTATTAATAAATTTTTAATTACAACTTGGCACATAACTAATTATTATAAACTTTTATGTTCTGTTCTTTTATGAGGTATATAATAGTATAATGCATTATTTATTTCTTCTTCTAACTTTTTTTATTTTTATCTTTTTCTTTTAGATATTTATCTATTAGAACTAAAATGCATTATAATTCGAATTTCTGTGGGGCAATATCAACGATAGAAAGCTATTTACCTTTGATTCGAATGGATTATTTCCACTACCTTCTTATTTCTATATTATTATTGTTATTATTAACCTTATAATCATTAATATCACATAATTCTTCTTTATGGCTAACTATTTTTGTATTTTCGTACAATTTTGTAAACAATCTTGCTTTTTCAGCTCTTAAACGAACATAGAAATTAGTAGACATAGCTAAATCACAAATGCCACTTGATAAAATAAATTCATACATTCTTACAATGCTCGAACTTATACTCTCATTTTTAAGTCTATGAGTAAAAGTTATTGTTGATCCATCAAATTCAATATTCATATGCCCTATTGCATTCTTAATAACTTGCATAAATTCAAATGTTGATTTTTCATCCATATTAAATGATGAAGAAAAGTAATCTTTTATATTTACAGAGTCTAAATAGTCACTTGTTTCATTGTTTTCTAATAGTCTACTAAAATAATGCTCATTATTATATTGTATTAGATTAAACATTAGCAAAACTCCAAATTGTTTTAATATTTCATCATTATTAATAGCATTTTTAATTGAATTTATTGTTTCAGTTAAATTGTAAGAAAATAATAATTCCCTAAACAATCTCACTTTATCATCATTAAACAAGTTTGAAACATCTTTTGCATAACTAATAATTTCATCAAATATAATGTTCCTGACTACAGTATTATTACTTTTAGTATTTATAGCTTCAACTATTTGTTGTTCAACATCTGGATAAAATTCTCCATGAGAAGCACAATTTCTTAATAGTATAAATAGCGAATCATTTGGAATAGAATTTCTGTCACCAACTACATCTTTAGTTCTTAAAAAGTTTCCTATAGCTCTAGATTTGGGCTTATATTCTTTTTTGATTGCTGAAAAATTTTGGATTAATACTTCATACATTAATTGAATTATTTTAGAATCATTATTATATCTATTGCAC
>OLHA01001917.1_pt1 | contig 10489 bp, 13 predicted proteins | sample 1605961 | NCBI WGS metagenome assembly OLHA01 (sample SAMN03283288) | human gut metagenome | biome: human-associated habitat; material: feces | host: Homo sapiens | place: Peru | collected 2012
GCTGTTATTAATCTTGCTTTATAACTACTATAATCTATTGTATATTTTGCATTACTTGTTTGTCCTGTTTGATCCATTGTATAATTTGTTGGTGTTATTGTTCCTTGCCATCCATCTGTATCAGTTTTTAATTGTGTTAATGCTGTTAATGGACCACTTGCATTACTTCTACTTGAATTCCATTTAACTGTTGCTGTTGTATTATGATCTAGTATTAAATTTACTGTATCTTTTCCATCATCATTAAAAGCATAGAATTTCATACAGCCTTCTTTTACTCCTGTATTACTTTGAGTTTCTGTATAATCTGATGACAAGCATTTTTCTCCTGTTGTTACATTAAAATATACTACTTCTCCATTTGTATATGGTGGCATTTCTTCTCCTATTATTGTTACAGTTACATCACCAGTTACTTTGGATAATGTTAATGTTCCGGTAGTTTTATCCCATACACTTGTTGCTCCTACTACTGTTACACTATCTGGTAAAACATATCCTGAATTAGCAGTAAATTTTAATACTTTAACACCTTTTGTTGTTATACTTGATCCATTATTATTATCTCCACTTACATTTGTTAGATTATATTTTATAGAATATGTTTCTAATTTTGTGGCAGTATATTTCTTTGTTGTTTCATCATAACTTACATCATATTCTCCTATTGTCATTGTTGAACTAGTTGTTACTTGACCATTATTTATTGTTATTGTTCCGCCTGATGGTTTATTTCCTTCCATCTCTATAATAACTTTATCTTTATCATTTTCTCCACATCCTGATAGTGGACACAAATTACCATCTGGTTGAATTATATATTCACCTTCTAAAATAACGTTATCTAAACGTTTAGTTGCAACTGTGGTTTCTACAGCATCAATATAATTATCTGCGCTTCTCTCAGTTGCTCCCTTTTGTGATTTTTTGATTGTATTCATTACTATTGGTGTTGCTATTAAAGCTATTATTGCTAATACTACTATTACCGCTAGTAATTCTATTAAAGTGAAAGCATTTTTTCTTTTCATTTTAACTCCTCCTAATCTTACTTTCTTTTAAATTATACTCTACCCCAGAAGTATTTGTCAACGACAAAGATTGCAACTTCACACGTATAAATTGTAATAAGGAAAAATGTATTAAAAAAGACTCAATTAAAATTGAATCTTCTCGTTTATATAATCAACTACTTCATCTAATTTAATAGTAACTTGTTCCATTGTATCTCTGTCTCTTACAGTTACTGTACCATTATTTATAGTCTCATCATCTATTGTTATTGCATATGGAGTTCCTACTACATCACATCTTCTATAACGTTTACCAATGTTACCAGTTTCATCATAAGATGTCATAAAATACTTACTTAAGTTTTTATATACTTCCATTGCTTTTTCTGAATGGTACTTCTTAACTAAAGGTAATACTGCTACCTTATAAGGAGCTAAGAATGGATGGAAATGCATTACTTCACGTTCACTACCATCTTCTAATATTTCTTTTTCATAAGCATCACATAGTACTGTAAGTACTGTCCTTTCAACACCTACTGATGGTTCAATAACATAAGGGATATATTTTTCATTAGTTTCAGGATCTAAATAACTCATGTTTTGCCCTGATACAGTTTGATGTTGTGTTAAATCATAATCAGTACGACTTGCTATACCCCAAAGTTCTCCCCAACCAAATGGGAATTCATATTCAATATCAGTAGTAGCATTACTATAGAAACATAATTCTTCTTTTGAATGATCTCTCATTCTTAACTTATCTTTATTAATACCTAAAGATAATAAGTAATTAAAGCAATAATCTTTATAATATTTATGCCACTCTAATTCTGTTCCTGGCTTACAGAAAAATTCTAATTCCATTTGTTCAAATTCACGAACTCTAAAAATAAAGTTTCCTGGAGTTATTTCGTTTCTAAAACTCTTACCTACTTGACCGATACCAAAAGGCACTTTAAGTCTCATACTTCTTTGAACATTTAAAAAATTAACAAATATACCTTGTGCTGTTTCAGGACGTAAATAAATTGTTGCTTTAGCATCTTCTGTAACACCTTGGAATGTTTTAAACATTAAGTTAAATTGTCTAATATCAGTAAAATTACTTTTGCCACATTTTGGACAAGGAACTTTATTTTCAGTAATAAATTTCATCATCTCTTCATTACTCATTGAATCTCCATCATTACTGTTAGTAAAATCGTTGATTAAATTATCAGCTCTATGTCTTGTTTTACATTCTTTACAATCAATTAGTGGATCAGCAAATGTTTTTAAATGTCCAGATGCTTCCCAAGTTTTTGGATTCATAAGAATAGCGCTATCAAGACCAACATTATTAGGATCTTCTTGAACGAATTTCTTTAACCAAGCACGTTTTACATTATCTTTTAAAAGTGCCCCTAAAGGTCCAAAATCCCAAGTATTGGCAAGTCCTCCATATATTTCACTTCCTTGAAATATAAATCCATATTGTTTACAAACATTAACCATATCTTCCATTGTTATTTTTTCCATATTACTTTACCTTCTTTCCTGTATTTATCATCTCATTATATTTTTCTTGTTCTAAATTTATATCATCATCAATATATCTTAATAAGAAATTACTTATTGTTATTGTTTTAGCATCACAACAAACAGTTGTCTTAAATCTTTCTTTTCTACTTAAAAATATTTTATTCCATGTTTTAACTTCTACATTCATAAATACTTTTAACATTTCTTGACCTATTTTGGTTAAATTCTTATCATCATCAAGTTCAAATTCACACATCAATGTTTTTTCATCTTTCTTTTTTGGTGATACATCTAAAAGATCAAAATTAACTCTTTTCTTTGAACCTATTAGATCAATATAATAATATTTTTCTTGTGATATCATTTTCAAGAATTGTTTAAAAGATTTTAACATATGTCTATCAACTAAATCTAAAAGAACTTTACTTTTTATATTGATAAGTTCAACTGTACTACCATCATTTCTTTTTAATTTAGTAATATCATTTTTAGTTATTTTTGAATATATCAGGTATCTTCCTAATACCTTAGTTTGAATATCTTTAAGTAGTAACATTTCGTTATCATATTTTTCATCAAATATTATTTCACCATTACTATCTTTAATAATTATCTGTTCCCTTTTTACATCTGCCATTATTTACCTCTATCTAATCATAAAAAAACTCCTAAAATGTGTAAGGACGAGTTATACCCGCGGTTCCACCTTACTTATTCTAGAAGAATCTCTCTTTATATATTGCTCTGGGATTCCAACCCCGTCATCACATTGATATCTATATTTTATTCTATTTTTATAAAATAGTCAATTATTATTTTGCTTTTTTAGCTACCATTTATAGAGCTGGCTTCACCTGCTTTTTAATAAAATATCATATTTAACAATATCGCACTTACAATACCAAATACTAGACCACCTAATACTTCCATAGGTTTATGCCCTAATTGTTCTTTTAGATGTTTATAATTATCTTTCTCAAAAACTTGATCTAGAAGTTTATTAATAGCCTCAGCATGTTTACCTGATTGCATTCTAAGACCCATGGCATCATACATAATTATTAAAGAAAATACTAATGATACACCAAATAAAGGAGAATCAAAGCCAAGATTAAGACCTACTAAAGTAGTTATTGATATACATAAAGATGTATGACTACTAGGCATTCCTCCACTACCATTAAAAAGTCTTCCCCATACTAATTTATGACACTTAATTGATTCTAATATAAATTTTATTATTTGACTTAAAATAAGTGTTACTATTGGAACTAATATATATTTATAACTACCCATAAATCCTCCTATTTATCAAATTTTATTTTGTTTAAATCTTTTAGAAATTTCTTTGTTTTTAAATATAACCCTGTATATTGCTCATAATAATCATCTAAAAACTCATTTATCTCATTTTTGCATAAATTACTTATTTCTAATTTAGATATTTTATCAATATCAACATAATAAAACATTCTAATTAATTTTATTGTTTTTTCAGATACAATCTTTTCACTAGTAACACAATCTCCACATACATATCCACCTTTAATATTAGATAGAGTCACTATGTTACTTGTTTTACCACATCCGCTACAACAATCTAAAACGGGCATTACTCCAAGCAAATCTAAAAATTTTAATTCAATGATATTGGTAATAACAATTGGATCAAATCCTTCATCTATCTTTTTTAGTGCGGCAAGTAAATTAGTAAATACTAATTTGTGTGGGTTATGTTTCATTACTTGACTTGATAAATCTAAAAGAAAAGAAACATAACTAATTTTTTCAATATCTTTTCTTACGTTTTTAAAAGAATTAACAACATCAACACTTACTAGGGTTGATAACTTATTTTCTTTATAATAAACATCAAAATAACCATAATTTAATTTACTAGAAACATTAGCAAGATCACTTTTTAATTTTCTAGCACCTTTAGCCATCATGCCTATTATTCCTTTATCCGGAGTTAAAACATTAATTATCTTACTAGTTTCACCATATGCCTGTTCACTAATAATTATACCTTCGATTTTTTCAATCATTTAACTAATTCAAATCTATATTCTTGCGTAATATTTGGATATTTTTCTTTATCCACTTTAGATAAAAACATATCTTTAGGACGAGCCCATATTTTACCATTATGTTCATAAACCACTAACTCTTCTTCTGTTTCTGTGTGTTTACAAACACAAATTATTTTCATTAAATCTCCCTTAAAATGTCTATAGATTTGACCTTCCTTTATCATTGTCTTTTAACTCCTTATATTTTATATAGTATTCTATTTTTCCTGTATTTTTAAATAAATCCCATAATAACTGTTTATTCATTTTTATCACCTATTATATATTGGTGATACTAAGTAAATTTTATTCAATTATTTTTCAAAATCATAATAACCAAATTCTTGAAGATATTTTTCACGATCACGCCATTTTTTTATACATCTAACATATAAATCTAAATATACTTTTTTACCAAGTAAAGCTTCAATATCTTCACGTGCTGATGTACCTATTTCTTTTATTTTTGAACCTTGTTTTCCAATAATAATTCTTTTTAAAGAATCCCTATCAACAATAATAGATGCGATTACATTAACACTATTTTTACTAAATTCCATTTTTTCTACTACACATGTAACAGAATGTGGTACTTCTTCTTCGGTTGTTCTAAATACTTTCTCACGAATTATTTCGGCAGTCATAAATTGTTCAGAAGAATTTGTATATGTATCTTCGTCATAATATTTAATGTTATCTTTTAAATATTTTTTTAACACCTTAACAACAGTTTCAATATTATCTTTCTTTAAAGCAGAAAGAGGAATAATTTCTTTAAAGTCATATAAATCTTTATATTCATCTATTTTTAATAATATCTTTTCTTTAGATATTTTATCAACTTTGTTGATAACTAGAATCACTGGTTTATTAACTGTTTTTAATCTTTCTAAAACATATTTATCTCCAGGGCCTAAAGCCTCACTACCATCTACTAGAAAAAGTATTATATCAACATCATCAATACTATAATAAGCTTGTCTATTTAAAACCTTACCTAGTTTATGGGTTGGTTTATGAATACCTGGTGTATCAACGAATATTATTTGTGCTTCACTATCGTTATATATTCCCTCAATAATATTTCTTGTTGTTTGAGGTTTATTAGATGTGATTGCAACTTTATGCCCAACTATACTATTTAATAAAGTAGATTTACCAACATTAGGTCTACCTACTAAACTTACAAATCCACTCTTCATACTATCTTCCTATCTTTTTATTCCATATCCATCTAAGATTTCATCTTGACGAGCAAACATTATTTTTTCTTCTTCTGGTTTCATATGATCATACCCAAGTAAGTGTAAAAAGCCATGAATAGTTAAAAAACTAAGTTCTCTTAAAACACTGTGTCCATATTCTTTAGCTTGAGAATATACTCTTTCACGGCATATATAAATATCTCCAAGTAGTCTAAAATCTTCATATTTGATATCTTCGTTATCCTCTAGTGCAAAAGTAATAACATCAGTAGGTCTATCGATATTTCGATATTCTCTATTAAGCTCATGAATTTTTTCTTCATCAACTAGAATAACATTAAATATAACATTACCAACATTTTCTTTTTCTATCGCATAATCTATCAATCCAGGTAAAGTTTCTAATTCTTTCATTTCTTCATTAGTTTCATTAAATATTTCAACGTTTCCCATATAACACCACTCTCTTTTTCAATTATATTATAAATAAACTTTTTTTTCAATCAAAACAAAAAAGTAATAACATTTTGATTTTTTATACACATTTTAGAATACAAAAAACAGAGAACATGCCAATCTGACATGTCCATCTATTAAGATATTTTTTTAATAAATAAAAATTAATCACATTTATGATATCTTCTAATCAAAGCTGCTTCTTTATTATAACCACGCTTTTCTAACTCTTTTACAAAGATGGGCCATGGTGGGATATTACTCATATATGGTTCTCCTGGTCCATTATAAGCTCCACCACTTGGTCCTGTATATAGTCCACCTCCAGGTCCTGTATATAGTCCACCTCCAGGTCCTGTATATAATCCACCTCCAGGTCCTGTATATAATCCACCTCCAGGTCCTGTGTAATTGTTTCTTGGCCATTTATTAACTTTCATTTATTTCATTCTCCTCATTAATCTCTTCTTCATCTATTTCATCAACAAATAAATATTTATTTAATTCAAGCATAGTGTGAATTATTCTTTTTTCAATAAACATTATGTATGGAATTGGATTCTCTTCTAAATCTATTTTTGACAATACATCAAAATACTCTTTTTTACACTTTTGGTCAACATATATTGGCGGTATATTCTTTTTACTTAAAAGCCAATTTAATATAGCTCTTGATATACGACCATTTCCATCTCTAAATGGATGAATAATTATAAATTTATATGTGAAATATGCAACCTGTTCTATGTATTCTCCTATTTTGTAATTATCCATACCATTCATAAAAAATTGTAGTTCATTATCAAGTTCATTGATTTTATCATTTATTTCATAGTAAGGAACTGGTTGAATTGTACCACCACCTATCAATGCTGTACCATCTCTATACTTTCCATTATCATCCGGATAAGGTACATATCTATATAACAAAGAATGCAAATAGCCACAATTTCTTAGTGAAATATTATCTTCCGTACTTAACACATATCGCTGCAATTCCAAATTACCAAGTGTCATAACAACTTCCTCTTTATCATTTTTAAAGAATTTACTGTTTGTACCATTATAATTTAGATCTGCTAACATATAATTTAGTTCTTTCCTATCTATTACTACACCTTCAAGCTTATTATCATTATAAATATAGTTTTGCAAAAACTTTTGTCCATTATAATTATTAATATTCAACATTAAAAAATTCATAGAACTAACAACATTAGATAACAATGTACTATCTATCCTATTTTCTATCAATTCTTTTCTTTTTGCCGAAACACCATACTCACGCATTCTTAATTTTAAAGATTCAGGCGATATATCACCATCTATTAAATTTAAATCATAAGCTATTCTATTTAAGCAAGCATAAAAACTAACACCAAAGTATTCTGCTATAATTGTAATACTTTCAAAATCAACAAACCCTTCCTTGTTTTTATACTGTTCACATATAGTTTTTAATTCTTCGGTAGGCATAAGTAAATAACCGGCAAAATCGTTTGCATATTTTTCTATTTTTTTATTTGAATTTTTTAAACATTCGATATAATCAGTCATTCCTTTTTCTTTATTCAAATCTTTTATAAAATGACAATACTCATGAGCTGCTGTAAATCTTTGCCTTTGCCATATACTATTTGAATTAATTCCTACAATTGTACAATTATCTTCATCATTAATGATAATACCATCTAAATTTTCAAAATCTTTTAATACAACAAAAACTCCAACATCAGCAAGAATTTTAAATGGATCTATTGGAAAAACTAATTCACCACTACTCCTTAGTTTTTCCAATTCAATATTTGCTAATTCCTCAGGTGTCATATTATTCATCCTTGTTTTTTTGATTTTAAAATATTTTTATATTCTATCAAGTTAATAATTTCTTTTTGATCTTTTTCAGTCAATTCATTAAATCCTCTTGCAAATACAACATTACTGCTATTTATATTGCACTTTTCTGATGTTAATTCGTCCATACTTATATTATATAATTTTGAAAAATTTAATAATTCTTGTAAATCAATTCTTCTTTCTCCTTTTTCAATCCTCAAAACTGCATCTCTACCCAAATTCAAAATTTCTGCAACTTGTTCTTGAGTAAGACCCATATATTTTCTAAGTTTTCTTAATCTTTCACCAATTATTTTATAATCTAATTTATTCATTTATAATCACCTCACCACATAAATTCACTATCACTTATATTATATGCATTAATGTTGAAAAAGTCAACATTGCAACGAAAAATTATTAATTAATATTTTCAGGTACTTGTTCTTCTACAATCTCTGCATAATCAGTTATGTCTTCATAGATAGAAAAGAAAAGATCAACTGATACTTCATTTTCTTTAATATCAACCTTTAATACTTTATTTTTAATAATATGTTCATCAGCTTCTAATTCCATATTTATTTGTTCAATACCTTTTTCTATTGCTTTATTAATAGCTTGTTCTTCAGTTAATATTTGATCTACTACTCTAACTTCTTCTTGATGTTCATACACAAGTTTTATAGGTAACAATTTATTTTCTACAATAGTTTTATCAAGAACTTTCTTATCTTTAAATGAAGAAAAAAAGTTAATAGATTTATTTAAAAACTTAAAAGAGATAATATTTTTATTTTTACCAGTTAAAACTTCCTCATAATAGTTAAAGGGATAATCAACAGTAACTGTGTACCATACTTCACCATATACTTTACCATCAGCAGAAGTTGTTCCTTTTTTTTCTTCATTTAATGATATATCTCCACTTATTATTACATCCCCTTTTTTTACATAAGTATTCTTATTTTTAACAATTTGTCCTTTTTTAGCAGTAACTAATTTTATTAAGGCATCTTTTTTAGCAACAACATTTCTATTTTTTAATTCTTCTTTTTTATCCGCTAACTCTCTAAGTTCTACTTTAACAACATATTTAACACCTTGTGCTTCTATTTCAATCCATTCTATTTTATCAGGGTATTTATCTATTATCTGATTTTTTATTTTCTGTAATTCTTTAAAACTTTTTTTCATTGTATATTTATCTAACCCGTAATTTTTTAATTCATTAGTTAAAAATGTTCTTATTTCACTGCTGGAATGAATTACTTCTACCTTAAAAATAACGTTTGTTAAAAAAATTAATAGAGCAAGTCCTAAAGCTATAGAAAATATTAGTATCCTATTTATACTAATTAATTTTCTTACTTTTATTAACCCTTTAGCACCTACAACATTAACTTCATAGATAGATTTTAAATTCATAAGTTTTTGATAATCATCTTTATAAATAACAATTTCCATAATATCTCTTTTAATATTTTTAATATTTAAAAGTTCAATTTTATTACTTGCTAATTTATGAATAAATCTTTCAGTATTTTTTCCTCTAATTTCTAATTTTAATTTACTTTTAAAATGATAAAAAAGACTATTTTTCATATCATTACCTCAATTCTATATTTTTTATATCTCCGGTAATTAATACTTCACTACTCATTAAGCGTGATACTACTAGATTATCTCCCTTTACTACTAAGCAACCATCTTTGTGATATATCATAACTTTACTAGAATCAAAATGTCCAATTGTTTCATAATTAACTACATTTACTTTATGTTTATAAATTCTTATCTCTAAATTATCTTCTAGTAAAAAGCTTCTCAGTTTATTAATAGATTTCATAGTATCACCATTATAAATATATTTTTATACAAGAAAAAATAGACTTTAAAGTCTATTTATCTCTTAATTTAGCACCTGTTTGTTCTACTTTTTCAATAATCTGTCTAAATAATTGCGTTACTTCTTCATCAGATAAAGTACGTGTTGAATCAGAGAATGTTAGGGTATAAGCAATTGATTTCTCATCATCACATACATTTTCTCCAACATATACATCAAAGACATCTATGTCAGCAAGTAATCTTCCACCAACTTTTTTAATAATACTTTGAATATCATTAGATGAAACATCTTTTTTTACAATAAATGCCATATCTTTTGTAATACTTGGATATTTAGATGCCTCTTTGTATTTTAATGGTTTAATTTGTTTTATTAACTTATTCATTGAAAGTTCAAAAACATATATCTCATCTTTCTTTAAACTTGGATGAACACGTCCAATAACACCAATTTCTTCTCTATCTAAAATTATTTTAGCGCTTATTCCAGGGTGTAAATCTGGAATAGTATCAACAACAAAACTATATCTAT
>OLHA01001919.1_pt1 | contig 10475 bp, 10 predicted proteins | sample 1605961 | NCBI WGS metagenome assembly OLHA01 (sample SAMN03283288) | human gut metagenome | biome: human-associated habitat; material: feces | host: Homo sapiens | place: Peru | collected 2012
CGATAAAGACGAGGTTGCGGGACGGGAGACCCGTCCCCTACAATGTAACACTCGTTTATGCAGTTATCAAAAAATCTGCATATCATCCCCGATAACCGAAGTTTCTTTTGCCTACTCTTTTCAGGAGTGACAATGTAAAAACAGAGATGAGAAATTACCCCTGTTTGCTTATTATAAAGTCTGTTCAAACCAATAATTGAAGTTTCTTTTGCTGACTTTTCTTTTCCAAAGAAAAGTCAGTCGGTTTCGAGGACGGAATAAATTTTGATGGTTCTGTATTTGCCCTTGACGAAGAGCAGATCGCGCATAGTTGCTTCAAGGGAGAGACCGCACTTTTTTGCAACGGCTTCGCTGCGAACGTTGCCATCCATAATGCGGGCGCAAATGCGATGGAGCCGGAGCTCGCGGAAACCGAAATCAATCACTTTTTTCAGTGCTTCCGGAGCAATGCCGAGACCCCAATAGCTGCTGCTGAGGACATAACCGACCTCGGCGGAATTGTTTGTAAGATCAAATGAGGTAAAGCCGCAGGTGCCGATCATTTTTCCCGTAGACTTTATTGTGACAGCCCAGTCATAGAAATTTTTTGTGATGTATTGACTCTGCAAAAAATGCAGATAATTTTTTGTGAAGCGCTGTGTTGTGTGCGGTAGCCATAAAAGATATTCGGATACTTCGGGACGGGAGGCATATTCAAACATATCCTCTGCATCCGAAGGCTTCATCCGGCGCAGAATCAGCCGTTCTGTTTCAAGCGTTGGGATTTTTGTAAAAACGGAGAGCATATCCTTTTCCATAAAACGCTCCTGAAAAGTTTTCTTATGTCCTATTATATACAGTCCTACACTAAAATTCAATAAAAACTATAAACTTATTTACGCGAGAGATAAAAAACGTTCAATCCTTTGACACATTTTTGAGTTAGAATTTAACCAGAAAGAAAAAAGGAAGTCGTATTTTTTTCCGAAGGGGGAATAGAAATGATTTACGATGATGAAAAGAGACCCGTTGATGACGAATCGGGCGAAGACGAGCATACGGAAAACATAACAACCGAAGACAAGTCCGGAGAAACACCTGATGGCGGTCACGGAGAAGATCATTATTCGAACAGACCTCAATATTATGATTACAATAATTACGGAAAAAAGCCCTCCGATGATAAAAAACCGAAGGACTCATATATGTCAAAGAAGGCTGTCGGCTGGATAGTTGCGCTTTGCCTTGTTGTATCTATTGTTTGCGGTATATGCGCAAACGCGATAACGGGCATTGTCCGCAGCAATAAGGGCGAAACAACAGATCTGCCCGCCGGAACAACGACCGCTCCTGCCGCAACAACAACTTCTTCCGGTGAAACGACAACGTCGCCTTCGGATGTTATCATTCCGATAAGCGGTGTAAACGCAAAGGACATTCCGCTTGCAACCAAAACAACGGATGGCGTTTTGCTTGCGGATTACGCAGAGGTTGCGGAAAAATGCATAAACTCCGTTGTTCAGATTGAAGCTACGGAAACTGTTCAGTCTTATTATTACGGTCCTCAGACGTCTGTCGGCAGAGGTTCGGGCGTTATTTACACGACAAACGGATATATAATCACAAATTATCACGTTGTCGGCAAGAATACGGAAAAGATAACGGTCACGCTTTATGACGGCACGAAATATGAAGGTGCGTACATCTGCGGCGACGAAAGCGCAGACGTATCTGTTATAAAAATAAACAAGAATGACTGCGTTGCCGCAAAAATCGGCGACTCGGACGCTCTCGACCTCGGCGAGCAGGTGCTTGCGATAGGCAACCCTCTCGGTTACGGAATAACTCTTTCTGACGGCATAATCAGCGCGCTTTCAAGAACGGTTACCGTTGATAACACAACAATGACCCTTATGCAGACGACGGCAGCTATAAACTCCGGTAACTCCGGCGGCGGACTTTTCAATATGAAGGGCGAGCTCATCGGTATAACGAACGCAAAGGTCGGCGGAACGAGCGTTGAGGCGATGGGATATGCAATCCCCTCGGAAAAGGTCATAAAGTGCGTAAACGATTTTTCGCAATACGGTTATCTGACGGGCGTTGCACGCCTCGGCGTCAGCATTTACAATTATCTTGAAATTGGTAGGGATACCCAACCCGGATACATTCGTGTTGCCACTGTAAAGGAAGGCGGAACGGCAGCCCTCGCGGGGATAAAACCCGGCGACATTATAAGAGCCATCGATAACACCAATTGCGGTGATTTTGCAATTCTCACCGAGCTTCTTACAAAATACAAGGTGGGTGATACGGTTACAATAGAAATTCTTCGTCCCACCGAAGAGTCGGAAACAAGCGGATCAGCTATTTCATATCTGCTTTCGTGCAAGAAGCTGACGCTGAACGTTACCTTCGTCGAGTTTGACCCTTCATAAAATAAGCTAACTTCTTCATTTGTTCTCCTTAAAATAAAGAAACGGCGGTTTGACAAAGATGTCAGCCGCCGTTTCTTTTTTGTGCGGAAGAAAAGAGCTTGCAGACGGATTTATATCCGCCGCGGCAAGGACTGTGGGGCGAAGGCAGAGCATCGCAGAGGAGCAGCTGCTTTTGCGCATCAAAAAACCACCCGCAGGGCGGGTGGCTCGGTTTGCAGGAAAAGTATGTTTCATCTCAAAAACAGATAAAAATAATTTTCGTAATAGCCATCTCCCGGCGGGGAAGGCTGTTTTTATGTATTATTGCTCTTCCTCGGAGGGGATTTCTTCCGTCGCGAGAGCTTCCGCAAGAGGTTCGTCCTCCGGCATTTTTTTGAGCTTTGCGCCGAGGACAACGCCGTAAATAAGCAACCCGAGGGCGACAAGATGGAATATTATTTCCGCGAGATATTCGAGAGATAACGACACTGCCCCAAGGAACAGACAGTCAATGGAGAAATACACAAGCGCCGCAATCATCCATCCGTATCGTTTTTTTGAAAATATCCAGAAAAGCAGATAGGGAACCGTAATCAAAAGCGCCAAAACAATGGGATAAACAATTGAAGAGAGCATCTCTCCTTCAACCATTGCCCATCCGATTGCGAAAATATAATACGGTACCTCTGCGGAGAAGAGGAAAAACGTGTTGGAATCGGTCAGAAGCGGCAGCAGAATGTTGATGACCGTGAAGATAAAGATGAGCAGGATGTCATATCTTACGCTGTTGTAACGGTTTTCAAGCGCTTTGCGGGGAGAAACAGAGGGTTGATTCTTCATAAAGAGCACCTTTCGAAAAGATTTATGTATTCATTATATCAATAAGGAAACGGGTTGTCAATAGTTTGCCCAAGCGGTAACCCCGCTTGGGCAAATAAAAACGTTATTTCAGATCTGATGTGTCTTTATCCATTCGCCGACTCTCTCGCAGATCTTCTTCATACCGCCCTCTTCATAGGGAACAAAGAGTCCTGCCTCGGAAACGACCTCTTCAAAGGTCTTTGTGCCGGCTTTGTCTGTAAATTCAACGTAACGCTTCCAGGCGTCAGCCTTGTTATCCATATATGCAAGCCAGAACTGGAAGGCAACCGTCTGCGCCATACAGTAGTCAATGTAATAAAGCGGATACATATAGATATGGAGCTGTCTTTGCCAGCCTGCGCCTCTGCCGTAGAACGGGAGACCCTCAAGATGCAGATAAGGACGGTATTTCTTTTCAAGACTTGCCCAGACCTCGTTTCTCTGCTCCGGAGTGAGCTCGGGGTTTTCATACATTCTGTGCTGAAATTCGTCAACCATACAACCGTAAGGGATGAAGCAGAGAGCGTCCTCGGCGTGAGAGAGCTCGTATTTTGCAGTATTCTTGCCGAAGAAGAGGTTGTGATAATCGCTTGTCAAAAATTCCATACTCATCGAATGGCATTCGCAGGTCTCCATAGTCGGGCTTGAAAGATCATACATAACGCCAAGCTTTGCGGCGCGGTATGCCTGGAAGGCGTGACCCGCCTCGTGTGTGAGAACGTCAACGTCGCCTGCCGTGCCGTTGAAGTTTGAGAAGATGAAGGGAGCCTTGTAATCCGGAATGAAGGTGCAATAGCCGCCCGGAGCCTTGCCGTCCTTTGAGAGAACGTCGAGAAGCTCGTTGTCATACATAAAGTCAATGAACTCTGCTGTTTCGGGGGAAAGCTCGTGATACATTTTTCTTCCTGCGGCGAGAATATCATCAGCCGTACCCTCCGGAATTGCGGTTCCGTCGCTGAAGGTGAAGCCGTTATCATAGAGCATAAGAGTATCAACGCCGATTCTCTTTCTCTGGAGCTCCTTTACCTCGCCGACAACGGGAACAGCGTCCTTTGCGATTGCTTCTCTGAATTTTGCAACCTCTGCGGGTCCGTAGCAGTTTCTGCCGAGACGGTCATAACCAAGCTCAACAAAGCTCTTATAACCCAGCTCGTGCGCCATCTTCGTGCGCACTTTTACGAGCTTGTCAAAGAGATCGTCAAATTCGGCTCTGTGTTCGTCAAAAAATCTGCCTTCGGCTTCGAAAGCGGCACGACGGACGTCTCTGTCCTTGCCCTCTTTATAAGGCGCAAGCATCGGAAGCGGGAGCTTTTTGCCGTCAAAATCGATTATAGCGGAGCCATAGAGCTTCTGATAAGCGGAAACGAGCTTGTTTTCCTCCTGCATAAGCGGGATGATCTTCGGGTCGAAGCAGCGAGCGGCGATCTCATAATTTTTGAAGAGCAGCTTTCCGTAATGCGCTTCAAGTCCGGAGCGGAATTTTGAATCGAGCAGGGAGTTTGCAAATTCCTGAATTTTTTCGCTTATAAAAGGCGAATTCTCGTCTATATATTCGTTTTCCTTATCATAGAACTCGTCCTTTGTATTGACGGAATTTCGGATTGAAACAAGGGTTGCTTCCGTCATAAAATGACTGCGGAGCGTCTCCTCCTCTGCGATTATCGCTATCTGTTCGTCTGCCGAGTTTGCCGCTTTGAAGCGGGCGATCAGCTCGTCATAGCGGGAGCGGATCTCGTCCGTATTCGGACGGGTATACGGCATTTGGGAAAATTTCATATAAAAATTACCTCCGTTAAAAATATTTACAAAGATATTTTAACCCTTTTCGCCTTTGTTTTCAAGCATTTTCTCGCTATATATTGAATTTAAATCTGATTTATGATAAAATTTTAAGACAAAAACAAAAAAACAAGGAGTAGCGAATGAAATATAAAGCGCTTGTGCTGGATCACGACGATACGTCTGTCAAAAGCACCCCGGAAATACATTATCCCGCATTTCTGAAAACGCTTGAGCTTTTGCGCCCCGGCGAAAAGCTCTCTCTTGAGGACTTTATCGGATATAATTTCGGCATCGGATTTCTTGCAATGTGTAATGACGTTTATCATTTCACAGAGGAGGAAATGAAAATCGAGGTTGACATCTGGCGCGAATATACAAGCACTCATATTCCGGATTTTTATGACGGGATTGAGGAGATAATCCGTCGTCAGAAGGCAGAGGGCGGAATATTCTGCGTTGTTTCTCATTCGTTTTCGGATACGATTCTGCGCGACTATTCTCATCACGGCTTGCCCGCGCCGGATATGGTTTTCGGCTGGGAGCTTGAAGAAAAATACAGAAAGCCGTCAACCTATCCGCTTGAAAGGATAATGGAGAAATATAATCTCTCCCCGAAGGATATCGCCGTTATAGACGACTTAAAACCCGGCTATGATATGACGATTGCCGCCGGCGCCGATTTTTATTATGCCGGCTGGTCAGAGAGCAAAACGCCGGAAACGGAGGGCTTTATGCTTGCGCACGGCGTGACGATGCTTTCGTCCCCTGCGGACTTTCTTGATATCAATAAATAACGGAAAAGCATATAATACATAAAAAACGAAAGAGGAATCGGTTTTGACAGAGTTTCTCAGGGCTTGGGCGGAGATTGACATCGACGCCCTGATACATAATCTGCGCGGGATTAAAAAACGCGCGGGAAAAAGAAAAATAATGGCTGTTGTAAAAGCCAACGCATACGGGCACGGAGCGATGCAGCTCGCGCCTGTGATAAGCGGATATGCGGACGCATTCGCAGTTGCAACTTTTGAAGAGGCGATGGAGCTGCGCAAGGCGGGGGTAGAGAAGGAAATCCTCATTCTAAGCCCCGTGCCGCAGGCGCAGTATCCGATGATAATAAAAAACGATATTGCGACGGTTACCTTCTCGCTTGACGGAGCAAAAGCGCTTTCCGCAGCTGCCGGAGCAGCGGGCAAAAGGGCGAGAGCATATGTAGCCGTCGATACGGGTATGGGCAGGATCGGGCTTTCCTCGGACGACTGCGGAATATGCGAGGCAGAGGCGATTTATGCGGAGAAAAACATTGATTTCATCGGCATTATCACGCATTATGCCTGTGCCGACAGCAGCGATAAATCATCTTTGCGGGAGCAGGCGAAAAGGTTTGACGCCTTTTGCGAAAAGCTCCGCGCGGACGGCTACGACATCGGGCTGCGCTCCTGCGATAATTCCGCCGCATTTACAGACTGCGCCGACAGCTATGAAGCGGTTCGGGTCGGCATAGTCATATACGGAATGTACCCCTCGGACGAGGTTAAAAAGGAAAATCTCCCGCTTTTGCCGGTTATGTCTCTGAAAACGAAGGTGACGCAGGTGAAAACCGTGCCGGCGGGAACAAAAATAAGCTACGGACATACGTTCAAAGCGGAAAAGCCGATGAAAATCGCAACTCTTGCAATCGGCTATGCGGACGGAATCCCGCTTTCGCTTTCCGGCAAGGGCAGCGTTATTATTTCCGGCAGGAAAGTGCCGATAGTCGGCAGGGTCTGTATGGATCAGATGATGGTTGACGTGACGGACGCCAGAAACGTTGATGTCGGCGATACAGCCGTTATTTTCGGCTCGGACGGCGGTGCGACGATAACCGCGGACGAGGTTGCGGCGGTTGCCGGCACGATAAATTATGAAATCGTTTGCAGGCTTGACTGCCGCGTACCGAGGGTATTTATCTCCGGCGGGGAGACGATCGGAACGTTTTCATATATCGGAAATTATTTCGGGTGAAACAAAAGCAGCAAGCGTAAACCGCTTGCTGCTTTTGTTTTTTGGGATGTTTATACGAGAGTGTCAAGCTCAGAGATGATTTCGCCGAGACGTCTTTTATTATTTTCGTGCTTTGAAACAACCGAATGATATTCGGCGAATCTTGCCTGATGAGACTGATATGCTCTTTTGAGTTTTTCATAAAGTTTGCTGTTCTTATCGCCTAATGCGGTTTCGACAGCTTTGCGTTTTACAGGTTTTATGATAATAAGAGATGCGATGAAAAGAACGGCACCTCCTATAAGAAGTATCCAGTGCAACACAGCAGTGTTTACAAACAAACCTGCGATAGCCATAAGTGCGCCCGCAATTGTAAGCAGAACCATAAGCGTTCCTTTGCCCTCAATTATCGGCAATTCGCTGCGTCCGTAGTCTTCTATCGAAGAATAAGATTTTACTTCGTTTTTCGGCGCCTGAAACGAAGCAACCTCTGCTTCTGCCGCGAGATATTCTCTTTCGAGTTTTGCAATGCGGTCATAGTTAGGCATACTTTTGTCGCGTTCAAAAACGAGCTTTGTAAAGTCTACTGTCTCTGTTACGGAATAGGTTTGGTCGCCTTTGGTCTCAATGTGAGAATCCTTGTTGTAAACACGTTGAGAACTTTTAAGAACCCATCCAAATCTTGACCAATACTGAATACTTGAATCCTCTTCGCTGTTTTTAATGTTCAGCGTTTTGTACTCCATTGCCATAAAAAGCCTCCTTAAACAAAGTTGTTTTACTAAAATATTAGTATACACTAATTATATAGGCAATTTATTGGATTGTCAAGTGGGTTTTAGTAAAAAATTAGTATAATGAGTCGAAAAATCAAAATTATACTCGGAGAATGGTATGAAAAAATATAAAAACAGGATAAGAGACCTGCGTGAGGACAGAGACCTCCGTCAAACGGATGTCTCAAAGGCGACCGGGATAGATCAGAAGACTTTATCGAATTACGAAACCGGCAAAACCTCTCCGGACAGCTATGCCCTCATTCGCCTTGCGGACTTCTTCGGCGTCAGCATAGATTATCTCGTCGGCAGGACGGAGATTGATATAAAAAGCAAAGAAGATCTGACCTCGCGGCTTGAAGGAATGAAAAATATGATAGATGAGATAATAAAGTCTCTGTAAAACAAGCCCCCGACGGATGTCCGTCGGGGGATAACTTTTTTGGAAAATCAATTTGGCATTGACAAATGCGTCAGTCCGTGATACAATAACCCTGCCAAACAAATCGAATAAGAGTGATAGCAGGGCGCTTTTTTTGTCGGGGGGATTATTCTGCCTCGCAGTGTGCAATAATTGCAAATAGACGGGTTTGATAAAAATGCAAGCTTCGTTAATCTGTTTGTGATTATGGACACAAAGGGCTGATAGCCCCTGTCTGTCACTTCGGTTTGTTTGGCGACAATCGGAGTTTGCGTTTTTTGTGCGTCGGCTTCGGTTGGCGCACTTTTTAATTATGCGCATTCATATGAGATTGGCAATTGACCTCGCCGATAATACTTGATGTTCTTCATTCAAAAACCCCCGACGGGAAACCATCGGGGGATTTACAATCAAAAGCCTTCTCCAGCGGGAGAAGGTGGCAGCCGGAGGCTGACGGATGAGGCGTTATTTCATAGCCTTCAGATCTGAAAAATTAAGTCCGAGAGCTTTCAGAATATCAGATGTAACGCCATTAAAATTTTCTCGGATGCTTTTGTTTGAATATCGCAAAACGTTAATGCCCCAAGTTGCAAGCAATGTGTCTCGTCTTTCGTCTTCTGCTTTATTTTCGGGGGTGTAATGTTGTCCCCCGTCGATTTCAATTGCGATTTTTTTGCTTGCAATATAAAAGTCGACGATATAATTTTCAATATTGTGTTGCCTTTTTACGGTCAAAGGAAGTTTCTTCAAAAAATCATACCACAAATGCTTTTCTTCGGGAGTCATATTTTTTCTGAGATCTCTTGCGTTCTGAACAAGATTTTTGTTGTATGGAATCATATTTTTCTCCTCATCCACCGCTGACGCGGTCCCCCTTCTCCCGCAGGAGAAGGCTTTTTGTTTTTTCTTAAGGCTCTCCCTGCGGGAGAGCTCCTGACGAAGTCGGGTGAGAGGTTTTTGCATTCATTTTTGTATGGAGTCATCTTCGTCACACTTGGTTAGCCACAGCCCTCTTCTCGGCGAAGCCTGCAAGGGCGCTTCGCACGCTTGCAAATCTCCCGCAGGAGAAGGCTCATAGCGTGCTTCGCACGCCGGAAAATGTTTTATTTTGCCGGAAAAGACGCAGGTTTTTATATTCCTATTATAACACAAAGCCCGCAGAAATCAATCTGCGGGCTTTTGCTTTATTTGTTTTTTCAGCCGCCGTAAATATGGTTGAAGCGGTCGTCATCGTGACGCTTTGCGTCCTCTTTTCTGCGACGTTCCTCGTCCGCGCGGCGGTTTTCCTCGTCTGCCTTTGCGCGGAGAGCGTTTTCTTCTTCGCTCTTTTTGCGACGTTCCTCGCCGATCTTTTCAACTTCTTCCATAGAAGCACCGTCCATAGCGGCGGTGAACTGTTTATCGTCCATAACCTCATATTTGAGCAGGAATTCGACGATAAAGTCGAGCTTGGAGCGGTTTTCGGAGAGAATACGTTTTGCTTCCGCATATGCGCCGTCAACGATCTTCTTTATCTGCTCGTCGATAAGCGCGGCAGTCTCTTCCGAATAGTCCTTTGACGAATTGAAGTCTCTGCCGAGAAAAACTTCATCGCTTGAATGTTCACCGCCAAAGCGGATTGTGCCGAGCTCGCTCATACCATAAACAGTAACCATTTTTCTTGCGACCTGCGTTGCGCGCATAATGTCGTTCGAGGCTCCGCCGGAAACATCGCCGAAGACGATTTCTTCAGCCGCTCTGCCGCCGAGGAGCATTGTGATTTCTTCAATAAGCTGCTGTTTATATTCGCTGTATTTATCTTCAACCGGCGGGTTGAGCGTGTAGCCGAGGGCTCTGCCGCTGGGGATGATTGAAATTTCGCGGACGGGATCCTGCGTCGGGAGCAGGTGAGCAAGAACTGCGTGACCTGCTTCGTGATAAGCGGTGTTTCTCTTTTCGCTTTCTTTGATTTTTCTTGATTTTTTCTGCGTACCGACGGTTACTTTTATAAGCGCCTCTTCAATATCCGGCTCGCCTATGAGCGATTTGTTCTTTCTCGCCGCAAGGAGCGCCGCTTCATTGAGAAGGTTTGCAAGGTCTGCGCCCGTAAAGCCGACTGTCGTCTGCGCAATGCGCGAGAAATCAACAGACTGTTCGAAGGGCTTGTTTCTTGCGTGAACACGGAGAATTTCCTCTCTGCCCTTGATGTCCGGATAGCCGACGGTTACCTGACGGTCGAAACGACCGGGGCGGAGAAGAGCGGGGTCAAGAATATCG
>OLHA01001920.1_pt1 | contig 10474 bp, 9 predicted proteins | sample 1605961 | NCBI WGS metagenome assembly OLHA01 (sample SAMN03283288) | human gut metagenome | biome: human-associated habitat; material: feces | host: Homo sapiens | place: Peru | collected 2012
GAGACCTTCGGCAAGCGCGGTGCAAACATGATGAAGACCGATGTGAAGCAGACCGCCGATGGCAGCTATGATGTTGCCGTTGATCTGCCCGGCTGCAAGAAGGAAGATGTTCAGATGGAGCTGAACGACGGCTACCTGACCATTCAGGCCGTCCGCAGCCACAGCAATGACGAGAAAGATCAAAATGGCCGCTATCTGCGCCGCGAGACCTTCTCCGGCACCTGTGCCCGCAGCTTCTACGTGGGGGACGCTGTGAAGAAGGAGGACATCCACGCAAAGTTCGAGGATGGCATCCTGCACATCACGCTGCCCGCACCGCAGCAGCAGAAGGCTCTGCCTGTGAACCCCAATCTGATCGAAATTGAATAACAGCCGTGCATCGGTGTGAGGAACATCGGTGCCCAGTGTATAATGCAAGCCCCCGGAGAGCTGTGAAAAGGCTCTCCGGGGGCTTTTTGCGTCTGCTTCGACGAAATAAATTATTTCCGGCTGGTCAACCGGTTCAGCAGCATCACGGCCAAAACAATGACGCCGATGACGAGAATGATGCCGACCATGCCGATGAGCATCATGGGCAGCGTGGTCATCCACGAAGAAAGATGAAGCATATGCGTACCTCCGTTAAGCCATCAGGGTCAGGATCAGGCCGCCGGCGATGACGGATGCGATCTGCCCCGAAACATTGACGCTGATGGAGTACATCAGCAGGAAATTCTGAGGGTCCTCTTCCAATCCCATCTTGTTGACCACGCGGCCGCTCATGGGGAAGGCCGAGATGCCGGCCGCGCCGATCATCGGGTTCAGCTTTTTGCTTTCCGGCAGGAACAGATTCAGCAGCTTTGCGAACAGCACACCGCCCGCCGTATCAAAGACGAAAGCCACCAGACCCAGTGCAAGGATGAGCAGAGTGTCGGGACGGACGAACTTGTCTGCCGTCATCTGCCCGGCCACGGTCAGGCCCAGCATAAGGGTGATGAGGTTTGCCAGAACATTCTGTGCCGTTTCACTGAGCGCATTCAACACGCCGCATTCCCGCAGCAGATTGCCGAACATCAGGAAGCCCACCAGAGCCACACTGGCAGGAGCCACCATACCGGCGATGATGGTCACCACAATGGGGAACAGAATTTTCGTCAGCTGGCTGACATTGCCTTTTTCGTAGGGCATTCGGATAAGGCGCTCTTTCCGGGTGGTCAGCAGCTTGACGACCGGCGGCTGCATGATGGGCACCAATGCCATGTAGCTGTAAGCTGCCACCATGATGGCACCGAGGTACTGGGAATTGAGGGTGTTTGCCACAAAAATGGCAGTGGGCCCGTCCGCTGCACCGATCACGGCAATGGAAGCGGCGTCCCTCAGGTCGAAGAAGAAGCCCGCCAGAAACAGGGTGAAGAAGATACCGAACTGAGCAGCGGCACCAAAGAGCATGAGCCACGGTTTTTCCAGCAGGGGGCCAAAGTCGATCATGGCGCCAATGCCGATGAAAAGCAGCAGGGGAAACAGCTCGTTGGACATTCCCGCTTCAAACAAGGCGGAAATGGGGCCGACGGTGTCCCCCTGCGTGATGGCACCCGACAGCGGCAGGTTGACCAGAATGGCCCCGAAGCCCATGGGCAGCAGCAGACTCGGCTCCATCTTTTTGGCGATGGCGAGGTAGATGAGCAGAGCACCGATGCCCCACATTACCACCATCTGCCACGTCAGGTTCCCAAAGTTGGAAAACAGACTTGCGAATGTGTTCAGAAAGTTCATTTTTTCTTGCCTCCTTGTGTTCCGGTACGGCGGCAAGAAAAAAGAGACTTCTGCCACAGTACCTTGTCTGTGACAAAAGTCTCAAGCGAACACATGACATCGGGCATTTCTGCCGTGATGACGCTGCCATGCAGCAGTTTCCCGAATGAAAAAACGAAAACTGCCCTTTACTCCCTTTTATCAAAAGCATTAAAACAGAATGGGGGAAGGCTGTCAAGAGGGATACGGAAATCTTTTCTGAATCTTATCCGGTCTGGGATCGCGGCTGGTCAAAGCAGGGAAGGAAAGATGACCGTGTCTGCGTGCATCGGCGGCTGAAAACAAATCGGCTGAAACACGATTTCATTTTCACATCACGCCTTGAAGCATCGGAGTGGATGTGCAGATAGAAGTGGAAATGACGGTTTTGTTGTATAAAGCAAGCGGATCTGTCCTATGGATTCCTCCCTTTGTGTGATATGATTGCATCAATGAAAAGGAGGAATGCAAGATGATCCACCTGTTGCTGGCCGTGATCTATGTCTCGTTTATCAGTCTGGGATTGCCGGATTCCCTTCTGGGGGCGGCGTGGCCGTCCATTTATCAGGGGCTCAGGGTCCCGGTCTCCTATTCCGGCGTGATCTTCTGCATCATCTCGGTGGGGACGGTGATCTCCAGCCTGCAAAGTGACCGACTGACCCGGAAATTCGGGGCGGGCGGCGTCACAGCCATCAGCGTGGCCATGACGGCGGCGGCGCTGTTCGGCTTCTCCGCCAGCAATTCGTTCTGGGCTTTGTGCCTGTGGGCCATTCCCTACGGCCTCGGTGCCGGGAGCGTGGATACGGCCCTCAACAACTACGTGGCGCTCCACTTCGCCAGCCGCCACATGAGCTGGCTCCACTGCATGTGGGGCATCGGTGCCTCAGTCGGGCCGTACATCATGGGGGCTGCCTTGACGCGAGGCGCCGGGTGGCAGATGGGCTACCGTATCATCAGCGGGATGCAGGTGGTACTGACAATCATGATCGTTCTGAGCCTCCCGCTCTGGAAGGCCAAAACGACTGCGGACGCAGGGGAGCAGGAAGCGGCCCCCGCAAAGGCTCTGACCCTGAAACAAATTTTCCGCATCCCCGGCGTGAAAGAGGTTCTGGTCACATTTTTCTGTTACTGCTCGCTGGAGCAGACCACGAGTCTGTGGGCCAGCAGCTATCTGGTGCTGAACAGGGGCATTTCCCCGGAAACCGCCGCCAGCTTTGCCAGCCTGTTTTTCCTCGGCATCACTGCGGGCCGGGCCCTCTGCGGCTTTTTGACCCTGAAGCTGAACGATGCACAGATGGTTCGGATGGGCCTTGGCTTGATCGCGATGGGGGTCGTGCTCCTGCTGCTGCCGCTGGGGAAAACGGCGGCCTTGGCGGGGCTGCTGCTGGTCGGCTTCGGCTGCGCACCCATTTACCCCAGCCTGATCCATGGGACGCCGGGCCGTTTTGGGGCGGAAAATTCACAGGCGATCATCGGGGTGCAGATGGCAAGCGCCTACATCGGCAACTGCCTGATGCCGCCGCTGTTCGGCGCGGCCGCAAACCATACCACCATCGCCATTTTTCCCTATTATCTGCTGGTGATCCTGATCCTGATGGGGGCGATGCACGAGACGCTGCAAAAGGGAACGAAAGCGGGGCACTAAAACATTCGACCGGCAGATACGACCGGCTCTGAAAGACAGAGGGCAAATCGGCCCGCTGGATTTGTGCAAAACAGCTCTGGCCTTTTTCTGCGGGGCGTGATACACTAAAGCCATCCAGAATAGGGAGGTCAAGACTATGGAATTTCATGAAGTTGTGAAAGATCGTTATTCCTGCAAAGGGTTTGGCCCCGGCAAAGTTCCCGCCGAGAAGCTGAACGCCATCCTCGAAGCGGGCCGCCTTGCGCCGACAGCCAAGAACCTGCAGGAGCAGCGGATCTATGTGATCCAGTCTGAAGAGGGTCTGGCGAAGATCGACGCTGCCACGCCCTGCCGCTACGGCGCCACCACCTGCGTGGTGGTGGCCTTTGACCGGAACAATACCTTTACCTACCCCGGCGGGAAGCGGAACTCCGGCGTGGAGGATGCCTCCATCGTGGCGACCCACCTGATGCTGGCCGCCGCCAACGAGGGGGTGGACAGCTGCTGGCTGAACTTCTTCGACCCGGACAAACTGGCCGAGGCGCTGGGGCTGCCGGAGAACGAGGAGATCCTGATGATCCTCGACCTTGGCTACGCCGCCGAGGGCACCAAGCCCTTGCCCAACCACGCTTCCAGAAAGCCGCTGTCGGAGACGGTCGCGTACCTGTGATCCGGCCATGAAGCGCACGGCGTATTATCATCTGCCCGGCCTGTTCGAGTTTTATGAGCTGTACCGCGTCTTTCTGCCGTTGTTCCGCACCCATCGGGAGTATTTTTACGATTGGTGCGAGATCGGTTCGCTCTACGGTGCCCCGTCGGACTGCATCTGGGGCGGGGGACGCACCGGCTTCGGCAGCGCCGACCCCGGCGAGGTCCTTGCTTTGACGCAGGAGTACGGCATCTCCGCCCGCCTGACGTTCAGCAACTCTCTGCTGCGGGAAGAGCACCTTGCCGACCCGAAGTGCAATGCCCTTTGCGCCCAGTTCGCGGCCGGCGGCGGGGTGCAAAGCGGTGTCATCGTTCACTCGGAATTGCTGCTGGACTACCTGAAGCGCACCTATCCGGCGCTGTACTTCGTCTCCTCCACCACCAAGGTGCTGACGGCGTTTCCCCAGCTTTTGCAGGAATTGCAGCGGGAGGAGTTCCGCTATGTGGTGCCGGATTTCCGCTTGAACAAAGATTTTTCGGAGCTGGACGCTCTGCCGCAGAGGCTGAAGGACAAGGTGGAGTTTCTCTGCAACGAGTGCTGCTGGGTCGGCTGCACCGACCGGAAACGGTGCTACGAGAATGTCAGCCGCAAAAACCTCGGTGAGCCCTGCCCGGATCACCGCTGTGCCGCGCCGAATGCGGCAGAGGGCTACCGCTTCTCCAAGGCGATGGCAAGCCCCAGCTTCATCGGCGTGGGGGACATCCGGGACTGTTACCTGCCCATGGGCTTTTCGCAGTTCAAGATCGAGGGCCGCGGCCTTGGCAGCGCCCTGATCTTGGAGTTTCTGCTCCACTATCTGACCAAACCGGAATACCAGCTCCACGTCCGGGAGGCCGTCTATCTGGACAACATGCTCGACCTGTTCTGAGCGGTCGACTGCTTTTATAATGTAAAAGAGGCTGTTGCACATCGTTTTAGCCGAAAGTGCAACAGCCTCTTTTTATTTTTCATCGAACACGGCGTCCTCAGGCAAGGTCGGCGAGAATGCCCGGCCAAAGGGCTTCCTCCTGCCGCATGACGGCGAAGGCACAGTCCAGATACATCTTGTTGGCGGCGGAGATGATGGTGCTGCGGAGCAGCAGCTTTTCCTCCCCGGCGTCTTCGGCAAGGTCCCGGATGGTGTGGCGCAGGCCGAAGACGTAGGGCAGACAGTTCTCCAGCTCGTCGCAGAAATAATCGTAAGCCTGTGCGGCGGAGAAGTGCTGCCGCTGCATTTTGAACAGGGTGTCGATGTTTTCCATCGAGAGGACGGTTTTGGAGACGACGATGTAGATCAGGCTGGCCAGCTGCTCGCGGGTGTATTTTTTCTTGACGGGGTGGCTGATGATCCCTTTCTTGACATAGTTGCTCACCATGGAGGCGGTGAGCTCCACCCCTTGAAACGAACGAAAATACCCGTTGACGAACTGAACGGTCTGATCGAGATACAGCCCAACGGAAGGCAGGTCTTCGTACCGGGGCAGGGCAAAATCCACGGCACAGGCCGCAATGCGGCGGTTCGATTCTTTTTTCATGCGGATAGTATAGCGTATTTTTCCAGCGGGGTCAATGGGTTTGTGAAATCTTTTGAAAGAATTTGCAAAAACAGTTGACAGGTTTTTGAAAAACTGATATCATGTCTCCGACAACCATAAAGACGTGGCGGCGCATCCGGCCGCTGAAAGGGAGAAATCGCTTATGAAGACCAAGATCGTTGTGGACTCCGCCGCAAGCCTGTATGCGCTGGAGGGCGTGGACTTCGCCTGTGTCCCGCTGAAGATCATCACCGACCATGAGGAGTACCGCGACGACGGCACGCTGGACGCTGTGGGCATGGCAACGACCCTGCGCACTTACAAAGGAAAGTCCTCCACCTCCTGCCCGAACGTCAGCGACTGGCTGGAGGCTTTCGAGGGAGCCGACGAGGTGTATGCCATCACCATCACGGGCACCCTGTCCGGCAGCTACAATGCGGCCCAGTTGGCGGCGGAAGAATACCAGCAGGAGCACCCCGGCAAGCGGGTCTTCGTGCTGGACAGCCTGTCCACCGGCCCGGAGCAGCAGCTTCTGGCCGAGCACCTGCGGGACCAGCTGGCGGCTGGGAAGGACTTCGACGCCATCTGTGCGGAGATGCTCCGCTACCACGAGCACACCCATCTGCTCTTCTCGCTGGAATCGCTGGCGAATCTGGCCCGCAATGGCCGGGTGAAGCCCGCCGTCGCCGCTGTGGCGCGGATGCTGGGCATCCGGGTCATTGGTCAGGCCAGCGCGGCGGGAGAGCTGGACGTTCTTTGCAAAACGCGGGGGGAGCACGGCGCACTGGAACGCATCGTGCTGGAACTCAAGGAGCGCGGCTATGCCGGCGGCCGGGTGATCGTCTCCCACTGCGGCAACCCCGCCGCCGCCGAGCGCCTCAAGCATATGATCGAGGCGGTCTTCGAGGGCGCACAGGTCGTTGTGAACCCCTGCGGCGGCCTGTGCAGCTACTACGCTGAGCTGGGCGGGCTGCTGGTGGGGTATGAGGACGCAGAGGCGTAAGAAAGCCGCCTTGCAAACCGAGCCAAGCTGCGCTATACTATCTCCATCATAAGCGCCGCGGGGCGGCGGGGAGGGGTACAGCGTGTTCAGACTGCCATTCGTCAAATTTTTCAGCCGGATCATCAATCGGGCCACCGTTACCATTGCACTGGTGCTTTTGCAGGCGGCGTGGCTGCTGTGGGCGTTCTGGGCTTTCACCACGGGCCGGGTCTGGTTGAACGGTCTGCTGAAGGCGCTGAGCATCTGCATCGTGCTGTACCTTGTCCGGAAGGACGAAAACAGCGCTTACAAGATCGGCTGGATCGTTCTGATCGGGCTGCTGCCGCTGCTGGGCGGCGCGCTTTACCTCGCCTTTGGCAATAAGGCCCCGGCCAAGGAGCTGCGCACCCGGATGCAGAAGGTGGAACGGGCTCACACCGCCGACCTTGCCCCGCAGGAGGATCAGACCGACACGCTGGAACGGTCGGCCAAAAACCTGAGCCGCTACGTGGAAAAATACGGCCCCTACCCGGCGTGGAAGCACACGGACGCGGAATATTTCCCCAGCGGCGAGGCCATGTACCCCAAACTGCTGGCCGACCTCGAAAGGGCGGAAAAGTTCATCTTTCTGGAATTTTTCATCGTTAAGACCGGCATCATGTGGGACGGCGTGGAGACCATCCTCAAGCGGAAAGCCGCCGCGGGGGTGGACGTCCGGCTCATCTACGATGATTTCGGAAGTCTGCTGGGGCTGCCGACGGATTTCGTTGTTCGGATGGAGCGCAGCCGCATCCGCTGCATCCCCTTCAACCCGGTGGTGCCGCTGGTGTCGCTGGTCATGAACCACCGCGACCACCGGAAGATCGCGGTCATCGACGGCAGCATTGCCTACACGGGCGGCGTCAACCTTGCCGATGAATATATCAACGCCGAGCACCGGTTCGGCTACTGGAAGGACGCCGCCATCCGGCTGGAAGGGGCGGCGGTCTGGAACTTTACGGTCATGTTCCTCAACAGCTGGAACGCCTTCCGCCCGCAGGAAACGGATTACGCTCCCTTTGCGCCCACGAAGCTGCCCGAAACCTCGGACGGCATCGTGCAGCCTTACTCGGACAGCCCGCTGGACGAAGAGCCGCTGGCGGAGACGGTCTACCTGAACATCCTGAACCAAGCGCAGCAGTATATCTACATCTATACGCCTTACCTTGCGGTGGGCGAAGAAATGCTCGATGCGCTGAAAAATGCGGCCAAGCGCGGGGTAGATGTCCGGCTGGTGCTGCCCGGCATCCCGGACAAAAAGCTGGTGTTCCGGCTGAGCCGGTCCTACTATGTGCCGCTGCTCCGGGCGGGGGTGCGCATTTATGAGTTTACCCCCGGCTTCCTCCATTCGAAGTGCTATGTCAGCGATGACCATCTGGCGGTGGTGGGCAGCATCAACATGGACTACCGCAGCCTGTTTCTGCACTTCGAGTGTGGGGCGCTGCTCTACAACAACAGTCAGGTCATCGCCCTGCGGGACGATGTGCTGGCCACGCTCCCCCGGTGCCGCGAAGTGAGCCTCTCCGACTGCCGCACCTCCCTCGTCGGCACCCTGTTGGATAGTGTGCTGCGGCTGCTCAGCCCGCTGATGTGATACCAACATCTGACGGGGCTTTTTGTGGCAGCAGGGTGTAAAGTGCTGAATTGCAAACCTTGCGGACTGCCAAGGCCTCTCACTTTGGGAGAGGTGGCATCGCGAAGCGATGACGGAGAGGGCAAGGACGCTGACAAGAACGCACCGCGTCCGTTTAGATCAAGCCTTTCGGAAGTCTGCCCCATCGCAAGCGCCCTCTAAACCGGGGCAAAGTCTCCCCGCCAGCATCCTCGCCCTCTCAGGCGCTTCGCGCCAGCTCCCCCAAAGTGGGAGCCATTGGCAAAGGCGTGAAGTCTGAGCGTAATCCCTTGCGGCAGCAGGGCCTTTGTTTATGACTGCGTTCGATAAGGCGAGGGCAAGCCCCGCTGACGAATAAGAAAATCCTTACCGGATATACTATTCCTAAACCTATCCGGAAAGGAAGCGTATCTATGAGAAAACCAAGGGTTCTTTGGGGCTGTGCGCTGGCGGCGGCGCTGCTGTTGACTTCCTGCGGGAAAAACAATGCAGGGTCGTCGGGTTCCGGCAGCATGAGCGGGGCGGCCAGCGGGAGCAGCTCGGCCTCCCAGACAACGGCGGCGTGGAAGACCGGCCTCGGCGTCATCACCGAGGCATCGGAAGAGGGCCGCACCGGGAGCATCGAGTTGGTGGCGGCGGCGGTGCTGCTGGATGGCGACGGGAAAATTTCCGGCGTGAAGCTGGATGAGCTGGAAACTACCTTTTCTGCGGGTGGCGACGGCGCTGTGAACCTACCCAAGGATTACCGCACCAAGCGCCAAAAAGGGGACGATTACCCGCTGGCGGCGGTGTCCTCCCTGAAAAAGGGTTGGGCAGAACAGGCCGATGCCTTTGCGGATTACCTCATCGGCAAAACGCCGGAAGAGGTGTCCATGCTGAAGCTGGACAACGACGGCAGGGCGACGGACGCGGACCTGCTGTCCGGGTGCACCATCGCAGTGGACCGCTACCGGGACGCCATCTCGAAAGCGTGCAGCAGCGCCAAGGTGCTGGGCGCGGCCAAGGGAGACCGGGTCTCGCTGGGCATTGAGGCCGTGAATGCGACTTCGGATGTGACCGCCACCGATGACAAGGACGTGAATGCGGGCATCGACGTGAGCATGGTGGCCGTGACGCTGGACGCCGACGGCCGCGTGACCAGCGCCGTGGCCGACATGGCCGAACCGGCCCTCACCGTGATGTCCGACGGCGGCATCAAGGCCCCGGACATGGTGGAGACCAAGCTTGAACAGGGCGACCGCTACGGGATGCGGGGGGCCTCCTCCATCGACAAGGAGTGGTATGAGCACAGCGAGGGCTTCTGCGGCTACCTCAAGGGCAAGACCCGCGCCGAGGTGGCCGACATCCCCTCCGACGGCTCGGACGCCGACCTGATGGCCCTCTGCACGATCTCGATTGAGGACCTGCAGAAAGCCGCTCTGGACGCTATGGCGGCGGTCAACTGAGCGAAGACGAGCAAAAGAAAATCGGGCTGTTGCAAAACTCCCTCAGTCACGGCTTCGCCGTGCCAGCTCCCTCTCGGAGGGAGCCTTGGCGTAACGGTAAGCTGTGAAAGCCTCCCTCATTGAGAAAGACTCCCTCCGGCCGGAGGGAGATGTCGCGTAAGCGACAAAGGGAGGACAGGTGGCATCGCGTCAGCGATGACAGAGGGAGTTCCGCAACAGCTTTTTTGCGCAAAACGCCCAGAAAGAGCGCCGAAAGGCAGATGTCTTCCGGCATTCTGCGAAAAATCCCGTTTTCCTCTTGCCAAACGCGGCAAAACGCGCTATTCTATAGTCACGATTTAGCTCTTTAGCATGATAAAGCAATAAAATAAGCTCGTTGAGGAGGGCTTCTGGGATGAAGAAGAAACGTATTCTTTCGATGATGGTGGCCGGCGCGCTGGCACTGGGCCTTGCAGCCTGCGGCGGTGCCGCTTCCACTTCCACGGCAGCTTCGGCTTCCGCATCTGCGGCGGGGTCTGCTGCTTCCGCTTCGGCAGACAGCGACCTCGATTACATCAAGGGCAACGGCAAGATGGTCATCGGCTACACCGTGTATGAGCCGATGAACTATACCGACGACAACGGCACCTTCACCGGTTTCGATACCGAGCTGGCTACCGCCGTCTGCGAGAAGCTGGGCGTTGAGCCGGAGTTCGTGGAGATCAACTGGGATACCAAGGTCGTGGAGCTGGACGCCAAGAGCATCGACTGCATCTGGAACGGCCTGACCCTGACCGATG
>OLHA01001928.1_pt1 | contig 10450 bp, 9 predicted proteins | sample 1605961 | NCBI WGS metagenome assembly OLHA01 (sample SAMN03283288) | human gut metagenome | biome: human-associated habitat; material: feces | host: Homo sapiens | place: Peru | collected 2012
GATGCCCGCCACCATGCCCACCACCCGCCGGGCAGTCGGTTTGCGCAATGCGGTGCCATTCATAGGGGATTCTCCTTTAGCGTTTCTTTTCCCCTATTATACGCCTGCTTTGGGCGGGAGACAAACTATTTATGGAAAGATACAACGATATACGGGGGATTGCCTTACCCCTTCAATCTCGCCTCAATCCGTTCTTTCTCCAGCCCCTCCCCGATCACGATGAGCACTTCCTGCCCCTTGGGGATGGCGTTTGCCGTCAGACCGTCGGCGGTGGCGTTCAACTCCACCCAGCCGTTCTCGTCCCGCACGAAGCCTTTCGCCCGCAGCACATGGCCGCACGCAGGGTCGGTGAAGAGGGCCGGGATGTTCTGTTCGAGCTGCTGGCGCGAGAGGCCCAGCTCCAAAAAGTAGGCCGAACCAAAGGCCCTATGCTCGTCGAAGTGGAGCTTTTCGCAGCTGGCCTGACGGCAGCCGCAGCGGTCGATGGCGGCAAAGTCCTCGCTGCCCCACTCGTCCCACGGTTTTGTCAGCAGTTCGCCGGGCCGGAACGTCCGGCTGCACTTGCACGCAGCCAGTGCACGGTTCAGGTGCTCCTGTGCGGCCTTCCTCTGCGCCGCATCGGCCAGTTGGCTGCGGCTGAAAACCACCGCGCCCGCGTTGGCAGCTTCGGAGGCCAGAATGTAGTCCGCCTGCGCCGAAAGGCTTCCGGGCAAAAGCGCATCCACAATGGCGATGACATTGCCCAGCCGATACCACCGATCCAGCGGCTCGTCCCGCAGCACATCGAAGAACTCATCCACGTCAAAAATGCCGCTGGGTTCCACCAGAACCCGGTCGAAGCCGCGCATCGCCATGGAGATGAGCTTGGTGCGCATCCGGCGCTGGTGGGTGTCGCAGTCGCACCCTCCGCTGATGGTCTCGATCTCGCACCGCTCGCCCAGCAGGTCCTGCACCAGCATGGCGTCTACGTTTACCGCGCCGAAGTCGTTTTCCAAGATGCAGACGTTGTGCCCCTGCGCCACCAGATATGCCGCGTACTTGCGCAAAAAGGTCGTCTTTCCTGCGCCCAGAAAGCCCGTGATAAGGTCTACCTGTACCATTTTCTTCCCCTCCGCTGTTTTGGTTTCAGGGTCAGTATACTCCATCCGCAAAAAACAAGCAAGGGGAAGGCGGCGGGCCTTCCCCTTGCTCTGATCGTTACAAAAACTCCACGCTGCCATCTTCGATGTGGTACATCGCCCCGACGACCCGCAGACCCGTTTCCTCCTCAATGTGGTGGATGCACAGGCTCTTTTCGATCTCCCGCACGCTGTGGCGCACGTTGAGGCAGCTGGCCTTGTAAGGGTCCGTTTCGTTCCCGACGGCCTTCTTGATCTCGTCGGTGATGTATTTGATGTAGCCTTCCGGCTCGTGGTGCATGGCGGCATCCACAGCCCCGCAGTGGGTGTGGCCCAGCACCACGACCAGCCGACACCCCAGATGCCCGGCGGCGTACTCAATGCTGCCGAGCTGGTGGTCGTCAATGACATTGCCCGCCAGCCGGATGACGAACAGCTCCCCGATGCCCGCCGAGAAGATGTTCTCCGGGATGACCCGCGAATCCGAACAGGTGACGATGATGGCGTAGGGAGACTGCCCTTTCGTCCATGTAGACAGCCGGATGCGGCGGGAAATATCGCCGCTCCCATTTTCCGCATTCAGATATTTCAGGTTCCCCGCAGCCAGCTTGTAGATGGCATCCGCTGCGGTACAGACAGTGGTTTCCTGCATAAACAGCCTCCCTTGTAAGATTCTTGGTTCAGCAAAAGCCGCCCGGCCTCCCGTAACGGGGAACCGGGCGGCTTGTTACGCAATTAGAAGTTGATGACGCCGAGGATCAGGCCAGCGACGAGGCAGATGATGGACACAGCCCACTGCCAGCCGAAGCAGTACTTGATGTGATCCTTGATCTCGACACCGGCCAGACCGATGCCCAGATAGGTAGCGGGAGCCACCGGGCTGATGAAGGTAGCGCAGTTGCGGCAGACGACCATCGCGATGGCGATGTGGGCCGGGTTGACGCCGAACTGGTTGCCAACGCTGATCAGGACGGGCAGCAGACCGTAGAAGTAAGAGTCGGTATCGAACAGCAGAGCCAGAGGCACACTCAGGACACCGATGATGATGGGCAGGAACCGGCCCATGGAGGTCGGGATAACGCTTGCCATCATGACGGCCATCTTCTCCATAATGCCGCTCTTGCTCAGAACGCCGAGGAAGACGCCGGCGCACATGATGGTGGAAGCCATGGTCAGGCCGGATGCGGCGTGGCTCTTGATGATGGAGTTCTGCAGCTTCTTACCGCGGTAGTTGACCATGATGCCCAGAGCGCAGCCAACCATGAAGACGTAGTAAGAGGGGAAGATATCCAGAACCAGAACCACGATGACAGCGATCGTCAGAATGACGTTGAAGATGAAGTTCTTCGGACGAGCCAGCTCCGTGTTCTTTTCTTCGCTTTCAGAATCGTCGTACTTGTCCGCATTCTCTGCGGCTGCGTCGCCCAGCTTGGCGATGCGCTTCTTCTCCTGAATGCCCCAGAAGATCGCAGTGCCGATCGCAAGGACGAAGCCGACCACCTGCATGGGCAGGATCTGAGTCCACAGATCATTGGGCTCAACACCCAAAACGCTTGCGGCGCGCATGGTGGGGCCGCCCCAAGGCAGCAGGTTCATGACGCCCATGGCGGTGACACAGATCAGCAGCAGGGTCTCGCGGCGCATGTGCAGACGCTTGTAGACCGGCAGCATGGCGGGGATGGTGATGAGGAAGGTGGATGCGCCGCCACCGTCCAGATGGCCGATCATGGCGATCAGGCAGGTCATCAGCGTAACGCCAATGACATTGCTGCCAACCTTTTTCATCAATGCACCGATGATCTTGTCGAACATCCCTGCATCGGTCATGACGCCGAAGAACAGGACCGAGAAGATGAACAAGATCGCCGTACCATGGACGCCCTTGACGCCCTCCTTGATAAAACCAGCCATCTCATCGAGGGTAAACGCACCGGTCGCCACCAGAACGGTAGCCGTGATGGTCGAGACACTGACGAAGGCCAGTGCCGGAACCGTGACATTGCGCAGCAGCATAACGATGACCGCAATCACCGTTGCGAAGCCGAGCAGAGCGAGAATCGTATCACTCATGTTGGTACTTCCTTTCCTTTTATCCGTATTTCTGCGGGGCGAGAAGCATTCCACAAGGTCTGCTCTGTTCATTCCCGCTTTTGATGGTTCCAGTATACCCTTGCAAACTTACACGCCAAAGCGCTTTGGATTACGCTTTGTTAAGAAACCTCTTAATATCCTGTAATATTCTGGATGGATGCTTGGATACATTGATATTTGATCCTTCTGAAGCAAAAAAGTCATCGCTCTTCCCACAAGAAAAGCGATGACTTTTACTTTGCTTATTCAGTTTTCGGACTGGTTTTGCTCCGCTTCCTCATATGTATGGTACATCACAAGCCTTGCGTCCGGGTCTGCACCATCCGCAATATCGGCTTCTGTCGGGCCAAGCGTCAATTTGCTCTCATCTACATCAACCAAACGCATGATATGTGTTTCCCCGTAGAAATCTGTAAGTTTGAGCTGGTCTTCATTTACAATTGCCCAATGACCCGTACCGTAATCGCCATACATCGTATAGGTTCCGTCGTCATAGACGGAAAGAGCCGGCTTCGTATAAAAGCTGTACCAATCGCCAGCAAGCAATTCCTCTTTGGTTTTTGTCTTCGGTTGACTCTTTTTGCCGCAGCCGGTCATACCAATCACAGCCGAAACCAGCAATGTACTGCCGATACCTTTCAAAAAACTCCGGCGGCTGACATTTCGTTCGTCCATCGTTTCCTCCACCGTTTTATAATGTTACGGCCACAGCTTTGCGTCTGCCATGATGAGCGCGCCATCGTCACCATCCGAACCTTCGCCGATGCAGTTTCCTGTATGGATGTACACTTCCAATTTGATATATTCTGCGCCCGCGATATTTGCTTCAAAGTCGATTACCGAAGATTTTTTCTTCACGAACTCCGAAGTCGCTACAAGCTTATCATCTGCATACACTTTAATATAAGCGTTTCCATCCTTATTCATCAGCTTGTGCGGTGCCAGCTTCATGGTCAGCTTCTTATATTTTCCGGACACACGATACTCTGCAAAACCATACCCGTATCCATCCGAGGTATACTCCTTCAAGAAATCCCACTGGGCTTCGTTCGAAAATACACAAACCATATAGTTGTCCGCTTTGGAGTAGCTGTTTCCGGAGACATCCTCCGGTTCTACGCCGTTGTTCCATTTCAAATGTCCGTTGAACGCTTCCAGCGATGCCAAGGAAACCGAGCCATCGCCTTTATCCTGTTCCGGCCCCGGCACCGGGCTGCTCTCGTCACAACCCGTCAAAACACCCACCGCTCCCACAAGAGACGCTGCGCCAATAACCTGCAAAAACTTTCTACGATTCATTCTTTTCATCGTGTTGCCTCCTTGTATTGATTGTGCCCCAAAACATCCCCATGCTTTTTTCGCATGGTATATATTCACATTATAGATAATATACATCTAAAAGTCAATCCTGAGAATCGGTCTAACCTATCCTATATCTAGGAGGAGGTTCGACACTATGAAAAATCGACTGAAGGATCTTAGAGAGGACCACGACTATACGCAACAGACCATTGCAGACAACATTGGCATTACGCAGCGGAAATACAGCTATATCGAAACGGGCGTTCAACCGCTGACCGCTGAGCTTCTGGTCTCCTTAGCACAATTCTATGGAGTCAGCATTGATTACCTTCTGTGCGAAACCGACATCCCGGATCGATATCCCCATCGTTAAGCATCCACAAAAAATGAGACCAGCCTTCCGAATCAAAGGCCGGTCTCATTTTAACTTTCATTCCAGTGCTTGTCCGTTATTTTTTCTGGCTTGCCCGGATCTCTTCCAGCAGGGTGGAAGCGGAAACGGGCTTTAAGATGTAGCCATCAATGACGCCGTGGTTCTTGGCGTCGATGAGTTCGCGGGTCAAAGAGCTTGCCATGATGATGCGGGTCAGGCCGGGGAACTGGCCCCGGATGGACATGCAGAAGTCGATGCCGCTGCCCTCGGTCACGCTCTCGTCGATGGCCAGCACGTCAAAGGGCTGGCTGTCCAGCAGGGTGCGGACATCGCCCCGGCGGGCGCAGGCGGAAACGGTCAGACCGAGACGGCCCAGCTCCTTTTCCAACATGCTCAGCACCTTCTGGTTGTCGTCGGCCACAAGGATGCGGAGGTTGCTGTCTTGGGCCCACTGCAATTGCTCCCGCTCCCGCTCCTGCGCCAACACCGGCAGATAGATGTAGAAGGTCGAGCCTTGGCCCAGCGTGCTCTCGGCGCAGATGTAGCCCCGGTGGGTGCGGATGATCTGCTCGGCCATTGCCAGACCCAGACCGGTGCCCTCGCCCGTCTTTTTGGTGGTAAAGAAAGGCTCAAAGATATGCTGCAAGGTCTCCTTGTCCATGCCGGAGCCGGTGTCCGCGATGCGGATGCGGACATAGCTGGGCCAGACCTCCGGCATCTTTTCGTCCGGGAACCGGAGCAGCAGTTCGTCCCGCGGCACCACATCGGCGCTGAGGGTCAGGGTGCCCGCCGACGGCCCGATGGCATAGATGGCGTTGACGCAGATGTTCAGCAGCACCTGCTGGAGCTGGGTGCTGTTGCCCAACACCTCTTCTTCGTTCAGATCCACCTGCTCCACGAACTCCACCTGTTTGGGGCAGTTGGTCTCCACCAGCTTCCGGGTCTGGCGGAGCATCTTTTTCACCGGGATGGCGTCGTAGATGGTCTCGACGTTCTTCCGGCTCATGGCGGAGATCTGCTTCACAACATCCCGCGCCTTTTCAGCGGCTTCACTGATCTCCAAGGCGTTGTCGTAGATTTCGCTTTCGGGGTCGGCATCGGCCATGATGAGGTCGGCATAGCCGGTGATGGGGGTCAGGAAATTGTTGAACTCGTGGGCGATACCGCCGGTCAGGGTGCCCATCAGCTGCAAGCGCTGGCCATGCTGCAAGAATTCCTCGCTGCGGTGGAGTTCCTCCAGCGCGTCGTTCACCTCCTGCAGGGCGTTGATGCGGGCGGTGTTCTGGCTGTTTTTCTGCTGCAAGCGGAAGATGAAGGCCGTCAGCAGCACCATGATAAAGGCAATGGCGCTGAACAGGACTGCCATTTTCCGGAAGCTGTCCGCCACCGGCTGATACAGATCATCATAGTCCACTACTGCGCTGACGGTCCAGAACGTATCCCCCAGTTCCAGTTTCCGGAACGCGCTGATCTTTTTCACCCGCGGCAGACTCGGATCCGTCCACCAGTAGGAGTAATACTCCATGATGCCCCTTGGCTGGGTCAGCTGCGCGTTCAGCAGTTCTTGCAGACTGTCCATATTCAGTTTTTTATTGTAATACAGCTCCTGCCGCCCCTCCAGAATATTCAGGCCCCACTGCTTCCGCTCCGGGTGCATGATGACCCGATTCTGTGCGCTCTTGACCACGAGATAGCCGTTGGTTCCCACATGGATATCCGACACCAACTGCTGATACAGCGCCTCGGAATCCACCACAAGGCAGACGGTCTGCTCCCCCACCGGCTCCTTCAGGACGAGGTAGTGGCGATCCCCCTGATGGTACTGCCAATAGCTGATCCGCTCGGTGCTGGTGATGAGCACATCGCAGACCGGGGCGACCCCATAACACCGGTAGATGATGTTGCCCTCGGCATCTTCCAGCCACAGGTCCGCAAGGGTATCACTGCGGGCAAGGCCCGGATGGGTCTGCGGGTCGGTCCGCACCTTTTCGGCGGCGGCATCCAGCCGGTCGGTGTATTCCGCCAGCGAGAACTGGATGCTGTCGGCGGTGCTCTGCACCACCAGCTCCATCTGCCGGGTCTGGCTGTCCATCAGGGCGGATTTGTAATCCTGCCACGTCACATTGGCCATCAGTGCCAGAAGCACCAGCAGCACCGCACCCGCTGCAAGGGGCACCAGATAGGGCCGGATGCGCAATGCGAGGGCCTTGGGGTTCCAGCGGAACGAAAATTTCATGAAAAAAGCTCCTTTCGGTTGGGATTTCACCCGCCGCAGCAGCCTCTCAGCTTGCTCTTGGCGGCTAAAAATGTTATACTTTTCTCAAATTCAACTGCATTCGGCAGCATCTTCGGTGAGGAAAAGGGTGTAATCATGGCGTTTCATGTTCTTATTGTAGACGATGATCCCGCAATTTGCAAATTATTATCCAAAGTTATGATCAGCAACGAGATGGAACCCATCGTGGTCAACAGCGGAGCGGCCGCGCTGGACTTCATCGCACGGCAGAGCGACACGCTGGACATGATCCTGATGGACATCACGCTGGGCGACATGGAGGGCTTCGATGTCATCCAGACCATCCGCCGCAACGGCGTCACCACGCCGGTCATCATCATCAGCGGCCGCAGCGAGGACTACGACTTCATGTACGGGCTCTCCTTGGGCGCGGACGACTATGTGACCAAGCCCTTCCGCCCGCAGATCCTCGGCGCCAAGGTAAAAGCCCTGATCCGCCGCAGCAAGAGCTTCTCGCAGGAGAACAACAGCCAAATCAGCTGCGGGCCTTTTCTGTGCGACACCACCACCATGCGCTTTTATAAGAACAATGTGGAGCTGAACCTCTCCGAAAAGGAGCGCAGTCTGCTGCTGCTCTTCGTCCGCCACCCCCAGCAGGTGTTCACCAAGGACATGATCTACGAGCAGATCTGGGGCAACCTCATCGCGGTGGACGACAACGCCATCATGGTCTACATCAACCGCCTCCGCAGCAAGATCGAGGATAACGCCCGCACCCCCCAGCATATCATCACCATCCGCGGCGTGGGGTATCGGTTTGTGCCGTAACCGGCTTCCCTATTTTTATCCCGCACAACAAAAGAAGGCCATCCGGCTGCGCGCGGTGCAGCCGGATGGCCTTTGGTTTTATGCCGGTATAAAACATAAAACCGTGAAAAAGGAGAATCGCATGAACTGTAATGCCTTCATTGCCCGGCGGAGATGAGAAGAGCGAAGGGAATTTCCGTGAAAATCATTCCGAAACTGTGATTGGCAAGTCACAGAAGAGCCGCCGGGCACGGCACTCAATCCTCGCGGAAAGTGAAGGGCTTGACTTCGCGGACGACGTCCATGATGGTGCCGTCACGGGCTTCGATGATGCCCACCACGCGGTCGCCGAACTGGACCTTCTCCGGCTCGCCGACGATGGAGTAAGCGATATCCCGCAGCTCCTCGATGGTCTTCAGAGGCACGCAGTCGGCGTCCTGAAGGGCCTTCAGCAGGTCGGGGCGGGCGGGGTTGACGGCGACACCGTAATCGGTGACGACGATATCCACGCTCTCGCCGGGGGTGGTGACGGTGGTGACATCGGTGCAGATGGCCGGGATACGGCCCTGCAGCAGCGGGGCGATGACGATGGTGCACTTGGCCCCCTGCGCGGTATCGGGATGGCCGCCCTGTGCGCCGGTGATGACGCCGTCGGAACCGACGACAACGTTGCAGTTGAAGTGGGTATCGACTTCCAGAGCCGCCAGAATAACGTAGTCCAGCTTATTGACAAAGGCGCCCTTGTTCATGGGGTTGGCGTAAGCGCCTGCGGAGATGCGGTGGTGATTGGGGTTCTTGACGTTGTTGACGGCGTCAAGGTCGAAGTCCTGCGTATCCAGCAGGACGCGGACCATGCCGTTGTCCAACAGGTCGCACATGGGCTTGGTCAGGCCGCCGACGCCGAAGCCCATCTTGATGTTCCGCTCCTTCATGATCTCGGTCAGAGAGATGGTGGAGGCGATGGATGCGCCGCCCACACCGGTCTGATAGGAGAAGCCATCCTTGAAATACGGGGTATTGGCCACCACCTGCGTGCAGTACTCGGCCATCATCAGCTTGCGCTGGTCGGTGGTGGGCTTGGCAGCGCCGGTGGCGATCTTCTCCGGGATACCGATCTGATCCACGACGCAGACGTAATCCACCTTGGTCATGGAGATGTGAGCGGGATAGTTGGGGAAGGGCACGAGGCAGTCGGTGATGGCAACCACATAGTCGGCCTGATTGCCGTCCACGTAGGAGTAGCTCAGAACGCCGCAGTTGGTCTTGCCGCCGATGCCGCGGCAGTTGCCGTACTCATCGCAGGTGGGTGCGCCGATGAAGGCGATATCCACATGAGTCTCGCCGGTGACGAGGGCGCGGACACGGCCGCCGTGGCTGCGCATGGTAGCCAGACCCTTCAGCTTGCCGTGGGAGATGGCCTCGCCGATCTTGCCGCGGACGCCGGAAGACTCGATGTTGGTGATGGTGCCGTCCTCGATCATGGGGACCAGATCATCGTGGGCCTTGCCCAGAGAGCTGGCGCTGATGGTGATATTCTTCAGGCCCATCTTGTGAATCTCTTTCATGACCATGCAGACCACGAGGTCGCCGTCACGGAAGTGATGATGGAACGAAACGGTCATGCCGTCGTGTGCGTTGCACTTGACGAGGGCCTCGTGGATATCCTTGACCATCTTGTCGTGGTCATGGTTCATCACGGGCGTGACCATGGGGCCAGCCTTGTGGAAGGGCTTGCCATCTTTATAGTAGTTACCCTGAAAGACCTCTTTGCCGGTCTGCTTCAGGATCTCTTCGGGAATATCTCTGCCGACAGCGTTGATCATAATTACAAATCCCCCTTATACACACCGGATGCCTTGGCCAGCTCGATGGTGCGCTTTGCACCGTCGTAGAAGGCGATGTCGATCATCTTGCCGTCCACGGTGAAGACGCCGATGCCCATGGCCTTCTTGGTGTCGATCTCCTTGACGACCTTCTCGGCGAAGATGATGTCCTTCTGGGTGGGCGTGAAGATCTCGTGCACGATGGGGATCTGGCGCGGGTTGATGATGGACTTGCCGTCGAAGCCCATCAGGTGAATGGTCTCCACGTCCTGACGGAAGCCGTCCATGTTGTTCAGGTCGGTGTAAACGGTATCGAAGCACTGCACACCGGCGGCGCGGGCTGCGATGATCATGTTCTGCCGTGCACCCATCAGCTCAACGCCGGTGCCGGTGATGTGGGTCTGCAGATCCTTGGTGTAGTCGCCGCCGGACAGGGCGATGCCGAACAGACGCTCGGAAGCTTCGCAGATGTCCAGTGCGCGCATGATGCCACGGGCAGACTCCAGAGCAGCGATGATCAGCACATCGCCTTCGGGGCGGCCGTAGGTCTTCTCATCCTCCGCGATGGCGTCTGCCACCAGCAGAACGTCCTTGGGGCTCTCGGTCTTGGGGATGCGGATGGCATCGCAGCCGCCGGCGACGGAAGCGCGGATGTCTTCCCGCCAGTAGGGGGTATCCAGACCGTTGATGCGGACGACGC
>OLHA01001929.1_pt1 | contig 10437 bp, 11 predicted proteins | sample 1605961 | NCBI WGS metagenome assembly OLHA01 (sample SAMN03283288) | human gut metagenome | biome: human-associated habitat; material: feces | host: Homo sapiens | place: Peru | collected 2012
TTGTTATATATGTAGGTAAAGCTAAAATATTATTTAATCGTTTAAAAAGCTATTTTACTGGTAGAGTAACAGGTAAAACTAAAAAGCTAGTAAGTGAAATAGATCATTTTGAGTATATAGTTACTAACTCTGAAACAGAAGCTTTTATATTAGAAATAAACTTAATAAAAAAGTATGATCCAAAGTATAATATATTATTACGTGATGATAAGAGTTACCCATATATAGAATTCACCAATGAAAAATATCCTCGTTTACTAGTAAAAAGAGAGATAAATATTAATAAAAAATCTAGTCATTTATTTGGACCTTATCCGAATGTTTATGCAGCTCGTAGACTAGTTAATCTACTTAATAGACTATATCCATTAAAGAAATGTGATACTATGCCTAAAAAAGTATGTCTTTATTATCATATAGGTGAATGTCTTGGCTACTGTGAACATAAAGATATAGATATTACACCATTAAAAAATGAAATACTTTCTATATTAAATGGAAATGATAAATTACTTATTGATAAAATAAATGAAAAAATAAAAATAAACTCTGAAAATTTAAATTACGAAGTATGTAAAGAACTAGTAGATGAACTAGGATATATGAAAACAGTATTTAGTAATCAATCTATAGTAGAACTTGATGATAATGTAAATAGAGATGTAATAAATTATTACTTTGATAATGGTTATATAAGTATAGTAATATTTTTTATTAGAAATGGTAAACTAGTAGGCAATAACTATAAAATAATACCAGTTATTAATGATATAAAAGAAACTTTAGAATATTATATAGCTTCTTTCTATGGTAAAAGAAACATAGTACCAAAAGAAGTAATAGTTCCTGAAATAATAGATTCAGAACTACTTAGTAATATAATAAATACTAAAGCTATCGTAGTTAAAAAAGGTCCTAAAAAGAAATTATTTGATATGGCTTATAATAACGCTAAAGAACAATATGATAAAGAAATAAGACTTATCTATAGTAATGAAGAACTTACTACTAAAGCAAATGATGAACTTAAAGATTTATTAAAACTTGATAATCTTCATATAATCGAAGCTTTTGATAACTCAAACCTATTTGGTACTTTCACAGTATCAGGTATGGTTACATTTATTGATGGACTTCCTTCTAAAAAGAACTATAGAAAGTTTAAACTATCTTTTGATAAGAATGATGATGTCGCATCTATGAAAGAAGTAATTTATAGACGTTATTTTAGAGTTTTAAAAGATAAATTAGTTAAACCAGACTTAATAATCGTAGATGGTGGTACTAATCAAATAAATGCTTGTCTTGATACTCTAGATAGTTTAGGACTTAATATAAAAGTAATAGGTGTTAAAAAAGACGATCACCATAGCCCAGAAGCAATAGTTGATGGAGATACTTTTGAAATAATAAATATTGATAAAAGATCTAATGTATTTAGACTTCTTAGTAGAATAGATGAAGAAGTACATAGATTTACTATCAATTATCATAAAGAGATAAGAAGTAAAGGAAGCATACAAAGTGTACTTGATAATATAAATGGTTTAGGTGAAGTAAGACGTAAAAAACTAATTAAAAAGTATGGAAGTGTCTCTAAAATAAAAGAAGCAACTGTATATGAACTATCAGAGATAATACCACAAACTGTCGCAGAAGAACTTCACGAATATTTAAAAGAACTAAAATAAAGAATTTATATAATTCTTTATTTTAGTATTTTAAAACTAAAGATTGAAATCTAAAACGCAATGTAGTATAGTTGAACTATACCATAATGTATTCAACATACATTTTAGACAAAAAAATATCTATTTAAGACAAAATTCGACAATAAAATTCATAATTATGATATTTATAAATTAAAGATATAAGGCATATAATAGGAGAAATTATGAATAAAAAAATATTATTGTTGACCATATTTTTAATAGCTATTTGTATAAACATAACAAAAGTAGAAGCCAAAGCAGGCATATTACTAGATTACGAATTAACTAAAAATAAAGCAGTATTAACATCAAAAAGAACTAAAAAAACATACTCAGTACAAGAATATTACAATTCAAGTGCTATAACAACATTAAGCAATCCATGTACAGATTGTAAAATCGCAGTAAGAGTATGGAATTCAAAATATGACTGGAGTAGTTCTAGAATAACTATCCCTGGAAAAACGTATGAAATTGGTAGAACAACTCATGCCATTCCCGGAGAACACCAATTACAAATTGCGAGATATGACTTTACATTGTTAAAAACAGAACACACAGCGTTTTGGTATTTAGATTAAGATAGAAATATGCCTTATATCTAATAAAAAGGAGTAAAAATTATGAACGAATTGAAAATCGAAAACAAATTGTTGATTATATCATTGTTGATTATAGGATGTGTAGCTATTTATTGCATAGTAAGCTACATAAAATGGTACAACAATTATACATATGCCATAAATGATACGATAAACGAATGTAAAAATAATACTATAAAAGAAAGGGAAGAGTATTGCAACAATTTACTTTCTGAAGTAAGTGAAACCAATCCTGATTTCATTTATACAGTTAATACAATTATTCAAGATAGTAGTATAATAATCTATATAGTTTTTTTACTAATAGTAATACCAACGTTATATTATGTATGTAAAATGTTCAAATCAAGAAATATTATATATCAATTAACTAGAGAAAAATATAAAGATTTTCTAAAAAATATGTTTAAAAAAGCATATACGTCAACTTTGATTTTACCATCTATGTTTTTAGTAATAATACTATTTTCTATAATATTTTGTAATGGCTTTTCAACTAATCATTTGTTTTCACAAGGATTATTGGAAAGCGAAATGTCAAATATGATAAGTCCAATTATATATATAATTGCAATCATATTGAAAGCAACAATAATAAGTATAATATATATTAATATTAGTATGATAGTAGCAAGGAAAAATCACAATCTATATATTTCAATAATACTTTCTTATTTACTATATATTGGAATTGAGATTTTTTTAGAGGGTCTAATTGGAAAAATATTATTTTTAAATATCTTTAAGATAGACTCAATGATGCTATATTTCAACATAATGAATATTTTTTCACTAAATTTAGTCAAAGGGTATCCATATACATTTATACCACTGATATTAATACTTATTTTAACAACAATCATCGTTATAAAAATGTATAAAAACAAAGAATCATTAATAATTGACTGTGATAAAAATAATTAGGAGGAAGTATGAAAATAGAATTAAAAAATATTTATAAAAGTTTTGATAATATCGATGTAATTAAAGATGTAAACATAACGTTCGAATCAGGAAAAATATATGGGTTATATGGAAGAAATGGTAGTGGAAAAAGTGTATTAATGAAATTAATTTGTGGCTTCTTGATACCAACAAAAGGAGAAGTACTTATTAATGGAGAAAACTTCAACGCAAAAAAGGATTTTCCAAATAACTTACGTGCAGTAATTGAAAAGCCAGGTTTTTTCCCGGATTTAACTGGTTATGAAAATTTGAAATTATTAGCAAACATCCAAAATATAGTAGGAGAAGAAGAAATTCTAAAAGCACTTGAAATAGTTAATTTATTAGATGAAAAAGATAAAAAGTATAGTAAATATTCTTTGGGAATGAAACAAAAGTTAGCTATTGCCCAAGCAATTATGGAGAATCCAAAAATATTAATATTGGACGAGCCATTTAATGGAATAGAAGAAAAAACCGTAAAGAAAATTATTGAATATTTAAAAGAAGAAAAAACAAAAGAAAAGTTAATAATATTTAGTACACATATTAAAGAAGATTTAGATAGCTTAGCAGATAAAATATATAAAATAGATAACGGAAAAATCTATGAAAATTGAAGCAAGTTTATTAAAAAACAAAATAAAAAAAGATAAAGTTTGGCTAGCTATATATCTATCGTCATTTTTAATATGTGTTATATATGTTTTTTTAAATTATGAAACAATTTTAAATAATAAAAGTCTAGCACTTTTACTAATAGGTTACCCAACTATTAAAATTGAAGACAATCTAATTTACACATTATACAATTTATATACAATAACGTATCTCACTTATTTCTCAATAACATACTTAAATGAAGAAATAGAAAATTATAGTGATAACCTAATTATTAGAGAAAAGAGCAAAAAATGGATAATAAGAAAAATAATAACAATTATCTTAAGTGTAGCAATCATAAAATTGATAAATATATTTGCTACATGTATATTATTAAACTGTATGGTTAGTATTAAATATATTTTAATAAGCCTATTATATGCATCGATAATGGCATTAATAGGTATATCTCTAAATATAAGTATTAAAGACACTTCTTTAACTGTGATTTTATCACTAGTCATTTCTTATTTAACATTTTTCTATATACAAAACATACCTATTATCTTAATAATAGGTATGTTATTGGTATTCTATAATTATTTATCATTCTCATTCAAGAAAATATATAAAATTAAAAATAGTTAGCATTTAGAAATAAATGCTTTTTTCTTGCATATTTTTGCTTTTAATGTAATAATAAAGTTACAGGTAGGGAGGAATATAAGTGCAAGAATACGACCATCTTTTAGATAGGTTAGATGACTTTCTAAGTTATGAAGAAATAACAAATAATGAAGATGTAATAAGCGCATATGATTACATTAATTTACTTAGAAGAGAATATAACAAATCTAAAAAAGTAAGTGTATCTGAAAGTTTATTAGACAGAATTGATAGAGGATATGAATTAATCCAAAAAAGAGAAAACAGAAAGGATAAAATCAAAAGAGAAGTTGATTTTATAGAATCAATAGAAGTATTTACTGGTAAAACAATATCTAAAATAAGAATTAAAACAGCTAAAGGTGAATCATTTATATGTAGGCATAATGAATCAAAAGAAATGTTTATGACAGGAATGAAATTAAATTATGCTTTTGTAGCTAGATACCTAGATGAATTTAATAGATTACTTGATGATTCAGAAAGATATTTAACGAGTCATAAAGACGAATTTACTGATACATATCAAGGTACTGAAGTATCTACGTTCACTGATGGAAATATGAATGTAGAAGTAACATATGATAGTGAAAATGGTGTTACATATAAAATTGGTATGGAAAACGATACAGATAAAACAGTAGATAAAGAATGGCTAACAAGACCATCAATAAGAAGTATGATCTTAGAAAGAGAAAATAAAATCTTAAAAAGAATACCAGTAGATGTTAAAAGTTTAGGTCCACTCGGAACTAAAGTAACAGAAAGATACACTCATGCATATAAGCAAATGCAGTTAAACAAAAAGATGTACGCACAATAAAAAAACTAAAAAATAAGATAAATAAACTTTTATTTATCTTTTAATTTATGTATAATATTTCATGAGGAGAAACTAGTATGAAGAAAATATCATTATATCCAGCTGATATATATCAAGTAGTTGATAAAAGTTTATTAAATGAACATGATAAACTAATTTTAAATATGCTTTATATGCCTATAATTGGATATACTGCGGTAACTTTATACTTAAAACTTCAAACTGAAACAAAAAATACTTTTATATCAAGTGAACTTACTCATCACCATTTAATGACAAGTATGACTTTATCACTTGATAATATTAAAGAAGCACGTCTTCGTTTAGAAGGAATAGGTCTTTTAAAAACATACTATCATGAAGGTGAAATAGGAAGTTATGTTTATGAACTTTATAGTCCTGTATCAGCCCAAGAATTCTTTAGTCATCCAATATTTAATGTAGTCTTATACAATAATGTTGGTAAAAACGAATATAATAGACTTTATGACTATTTTAAACTACCACATATGTCACTAAGAGATTATGAAGACATTACAGTATCATTTGATTCAGTATTTAAAAGTAGAAATTATACAGCATTGGAAATAGATACAGATGAAGTGGTATCTAAAAATAAATTAATGCTTAAATTTGAACTTGATTACGACTTTGATTTAATGGTATCTAGTTTGCCTAAAGAGATGTTTAACGAAAAATGCCTTAATAAATCAATGAAAGAATTAATAACAAATTTATCTTTTCTTTATGAAGTAGATCCAGTAAATATGGCAGATTTAGTAAGAGCATCACTTAACGAAAAAGGAAATATTGATAAAGAAGAATTAAGAAAAAACGTAAGAAAATATTATCAATTTAATAATGATAATAGACTTCCAAGTTTATTATTCAAAAGTCAACCAGAATACTTAAAAAGCGCCAGTGGTGACAATAGTAAAAAAGGTAGAATTATCAAAGTATTTGAAAGCCATTCACCATATGAATTCTTAAAAGCAAAATATAAAGGTGCTAAACCGACTGATAGAGATATGAAAATATTAGAATCACTACTTATAGATTTAAAACTTAATCCAGGAGTAGTAAATGTTCTTATAGACTACACTTTAAAAACAAATAATAATAAATTAGTTAAAAGTTATGTAGAAACTATCGCAGGTCAATGGAAGAGAAGTGGAGTAGAGACAGCTGAAGAAGCAATGAACCTAGCCGAAAAAGAACATAAGAAAAAATATAAGAAAGATGACAAACCAAAAAGCAAAGTAATGCCAAGTTGGTTTAATGAAAAAATAGAATCAGAATCATCAGACTCTGAAAGCGATGCAGAATTTAAAAATTTTATAGAGGAGTTTAGAAAATGATCAAAGGAAATAGTTTTATTAAAAAAGGTAAAAAAGCAATACAAGATGATTTAAGACGTGAATTTGTTCTTGCTAGTAAAGATGAAACATTTACTAAACTTTGTGCAAGATTAAAATGTAATGAAGAAATATTAATGAAATACACTTCTAAATTAGAAACAACAGTATGTGAACTTAAAAATTGTTCTAAATGTAAAAGCTTAGATAAATGTAAAAATGAAATAGAAGGACATGTATATTATCCAACAGTTAGAAAAGATTATATAGAATTTAGTTATAAAGCATGCAAATATTTCAAAGAAAATAAGATTAAGAATACAACAACATTCTTTGAAACACCAAAAGTACTTATGACAGCATCTTTAAGTGATTTAGTTACTGAAAAAGAAAGATCAAGCATATTAAAATATATAAAAGATTTTCTAAAAAAGAAGATGAATAACGAACCAGTAAAAGGATTATATCTAAGTGGTTCATTTGGAAGCGGAAAATCATATATATTAAGTGCTTTATTAAATGAACTTTCTAATAAAGGTTTTAGAACAGTAAATGTTTACTATCCATCACTACATTCCATAAAGCTTGTGTCACTTCATATTTACCTATATAATAATCTTCTGTCAACAAAACCTCATGTGCAGGAAGTTCAATTTTATAAGGTTCTTTTACCTCTTTTGTTGCCCCCATCATAAACGTACCAGCCTCAACCTTTATCATCTCTATGTTAATGCCATCTTTTACTGGAATTGAAATAGAATTTGCCGTTTCAGATTCTTTCTTTTTATTCTCTATTAAAGTTATTTGTTCTTTATGTCCTGCGGTTAGTTCTACTTGCTTAGATTGCCACCCAACATATAATACAGTTATAGTTACTGTTGGTGATTTAGCATCAATAAAGAAGTTTCCTTCCATATCTGTTATCGCCCAATTGTCCGTCCCATTTTCTTTAATTGCGGCAACAATAATTGGCTCACCATTAACATCTACAACCTTGCCAAAGAATTTTACATTTTGCGAATTGACAGAATTTTGATTTGTAGCTTCCTTACCCATTGTAGATGCAAGAGCAGTTTTTGCTTCTTTTGACAATGTTATCTGAAGATTACTTGGAGCAGAAGCCTTCAATTTCACCATACCCTCCTCAGATTCATAGCCGTCACAAAATACAACAAAAGAATGCTGACCTATAGGAAAATTTGCCATTGCGACTCCATCACTACCCTTTATTCGTTTATTATCCACTAGAACCGTAGCTTCTATTGGAGTATATTTAATCGTAAGAGTTTGTGTTTGGCTGGATTGAATTCCACCGGAAACAGTTAGCATTAATTCATAAGTTCTATTACTCTCCAACTTCTCCATGCTATAGTTTGCAAATGTAACAATTATCGGAGGATAATATGGATGCTTAACTTTCAGCATACGGCTGCCTTGTGGCATATATACCCAATATTCACCCACATTATTTACAACCTGCCCTACAACATTCCCTTCAAATTGCACACCTTGCAATCCAATGCCTACTTTCACCAATGCACAATTCTTGTCGTTCAAATCTTTGCGAGATTGAATTTGGGCAGAAAGGTCGCTTTCTGCAATTCCAAAGGATTTTACATGTAATTCCTGTGAACAAACCGAAATGGAAAAAAGCAATAATACAAAGAATGTAAATGCTTTCATTATTTTCCCTACTATAAAAGTAATATATTTCATTCTTTAGCTAAACATTTTTACTAACAAACAACATACAAAGAAAAACAAAGCCACGATTAGGCAAAGTATCTTTGCGAACCAAAGTCCCCATTCTACTTTTATTATCGCTTTCGGAAAATCTGTTGCAACATATTCAGTTCTTTTAGGACTGGCCACATATGATAATGGCTTTTTAAGCCTGTAACTTGCATACAATAGATTCACAATAACATTCAGAATCAAATGAGTAAGTTCCAAAAGTATAACCAACAAGCAAGATATTATTATGACTTGTGCATAATGATTATGCAACAACTCATCCAACTTATACTCACCTTTTTCAACCAATAGCCAAATCAGTCCTAACCCTGTAATTGCCAAATATCTAATATAAGTCGATATTCTGTCAGAAAACAAGACCGCATTTTTCATACGTTCGTTATATTTTTTCCGAATATCTTGAATATTATTTATCATTTGCATATTGCACCCCTACCCCTTATCGTTACAATTGGCAAGAACTCTAAGGAACAATAATAACCCCTTTACATTTTACATTATCTTTCAAAGAATCCATTGGGACTTTACCACTTTCATCTTCATCACCACGACTTTGTAGTTTTTCCCGACTATAACGCACTTTTTCCAAAGCATGGCCAAAGTCGTTATTTCTAAACTGATGCAGAGTCAATGCTTTAATTCTTTTTCTAGAAACAGGCTGAAATTTATAATTATGTCTCATCTTTGCTTTTTAATAGTCTCTCATAACTTATATTTTTCAAACATCTTAAATTCTAATCCCTTATTATTCTGTGAGAACCAAACGAAAGCCAATGCCTTCAGACTTTACAATCCCCCCCGTTGCATCACGGCTCTTCACACTACAATATAGGCTACCTACAGCTACAAGCCACTGCCAATTGCCACCTCGCAAAACTCGTCTTGCTCCATCCACTGGACCTTTGGGGTCTACAGACGCAGAACTAGAATAATTACCATACCAATCCTCACACCATTCACTTACATTGCCTGACATATCATAAAGGCCTAATTCATTCGGTCGTTTCATTCCTACTTCATGAACATTTCCATCTTTCCAAGCTATATCGTCAAATATATTACTACCACTATACACATAACCCTTACTATTTTTTCCGCCAATAGCAGCATATTCCCACTCTGCTTCTGTTGGAAGACGAAACTGGCGGTTTGTAATCTCATTGAGTTTTGAGATAAATTTTTGGCAATCATTCCAACTTACCATTTCTACAGGATATTTTGCGTTTCTATTCTTGGAAGGGTTAGACCCCATTATCACTTGCCACAAGGCCTGAGTTACCTCATATTTTCCAATATAGTAGTTTCTTGTCAATGTTACTTTATGAACTGGTTTTTCATTGTCTTCAACATTTCCATCCTTAGAAGTAGCCCCCATCATAAACGTTCCTGCCTCAACTTTCACCATTTCAATACTAATACCGTCCTTTACAGGAATCGTTATCGTATTACCAGAAATTTTACTGGAGCTACTAGCAGAAGTTGGCCTTTGTTGCACTGTTGTTTGAGCTATAGGTTCAGTAGGTTGTACCATATTACCATTCTGATTCAGCACCAACACATAAGTCCTATTACCCTCCAACTTCTCCACGCCAAAATCTGCAAAAGTAACCATGACAGGCAGAAAATTCTTGGTAATCACTTTTATCTGCCGCGAATTCTGAGGCATATAACACCAAGTCTCATTTAGATGTTTCACCAATGGCATGATTACATTGCCCTCTACATTTGCAAGTTCTCCAACAAATTGCACCTTCACCAAAGCACAATTTTTATCATTCAAATCCTTACGAGGTTGCGTTTGAGCTGTGAGGTCATTTTCAGCAATGCCAAAGGATTTTACATGCAATTCCTGAGAACAAACTGAAATGGAGAAAAGTAATAATATGAAGAGAGCAAATACTTTCCTTATTTTTCCTACTATAAAAGTAATACACTTCATTCTTTAACTAAACATTTTTACTAACAAACAACATACA
>OLHA01001931.1_pt1:0-2500 | contig 10428 bp, 3 predicted proteins | sample 1605961 | NCBI WGS metagenome assembly OLHA01 (sample SAMN03283288) | human gut metagenome | biome: human-associated habitat; material: feces | host: Homo sapiens | place: Peru | collected 2012
AATCTCACCGGATATATAACGATGCAGAATGGTAAAGGCGACGTCATCCGTCGTGACTTCTCACAGAAATATACTGTTGTAGATCCGAGTGCAACCGTTTCCGCAGATCTCATGAACGTGCTCTATGCCGGCTACACCAACCCGATAAGCATCAGTATTCCGGGTGTGCCGCTCAACAAGGTTTCTGCAACCATGAGCGGAGGCACGCTGCAGCCTGTCGGACCGGGCAAATACATAGCTCGTCCGGCATCAGTGGGCAAGGACGTTACGATAAATGTGATGTCGCTCTCCACAGGACAGGCACGACAGGTGGGACAGTTCACTTTCCACGTTCGCAAGCTGCCAGACCCGACGGCATACATAGCCATTGGAACAAACCGCTACCGCGGAGGCGGACTTGCCAAAGCATCGCTTATGGGAGTGGACGGACTGAAGGCTGCCATTGACGATGGCTTGCTCGACATACAGTTTAGGGTGCTCAGCTTCGAGACCGTGTTTTTTGACAATATGGGTAATGCCGTGCCGATGGCTTCGGCTGGTGCCTCATTCTCGCAGCGACAGAAAGACGCTTTCAGAGGACTCTCGCGCAACAGACGATTCTACATCAGTCGTGTGACGGCAGTAGGTCCGGATGGAATAACAAGAACGTTGCCTTCTTCGATGGAGGTAATAGTAAAGTAGAAAAATATACATATTTATATATATGAAGAAGATATTTCTAATAATATTGACAGCATGCTTTGCCGGAACGGTAAGCGCACAGCCTGCGGCACGCAGACAACAGCAGCAGGCAAAGCAGAATGCTTCGAATGCACAGAACATCACGACGAGGGCGTTGATATCATATCCTACAACGGCACCGATGCAGGAGGATGTGGTGTGGAGGCGTGACATCTACCGCACCATTAACCTTACCGACGATGCCAATGCCGGACTCTATTATCCGGTGGAGGCGGTGGGGACGCAGATGAACCTCTTTACCTATCTCTTCAAGCTGATGATGCGTGGAAAGATAAATGCCTACGAATACCGTCTCGATGGCAATGAGGTCTTCAACGATGCTTCCAAGATTAAGCCTCTTGCATTCCTCGATAATTACCACATCTACTACGAGAAGAAGGGAAACGGAATAAACATCGACAACAGCGACATACCTTCGAAGGAAGTGAAGTCGTACTACATTAAGGAATGTGCCTATTACGACCAGCGTACAGCTACTTTCCATACGAAGGTTATAGCTTTGTGCCCTATAATGTCGAGAGAGGACGATTTCGGCGACGCTCCGCAGACATACCCTCTCTTTTGGGTGAAATACGATGATGTGGCACCTTATCTGAGCAAGCAGATAATAATGACCAGCGACCTGAATAATGCCGCTACAATGACTCTCGACGATTATTTCGCCAAGACAATGTATCGCGGAAAGATATACAAGACAACGAATATGCTTGGCAAGACGCTCTCGCAGTATTGCAAGACGGATTCGGCTATGTCGAAAGAGCAGAAGCGCATCGAGGGTGAACTTCTGGCGTTCGAGAAAAACCTGTGGGGAAACCAGCAGCTGAAGGACTCGCTCGACAGTGTTGCCAAGGCACAGCAGCAGGTGAAGGGTAAGAAGAAAGTGCGCCGCAACCGCCGTGCGGGAGGTGCAAAAGATTCTGCAACGAGTGTAAGCAAGAAGCCGAAACGTAGTTCATCATCGTCTTCGGGCGGTGGCGGCTCCGCAAGGGTATCTGTACGCAGACAGCGTCATTAACTCTTTAGATAAAACCAAGAGGATGTGTATGGAGCCGGAACAAGCTTCTGCATATCCTCATTCTTTTTATTCCTGTAACAGAATAATTTATATAGAAAAACAGCAGCTATTTGTAAAAAACAGGGTATTAAAACAACTATGGTTTAAAAAATAAAAAAAGAAAAAATTAGGAGTTTAGAAACTTGCGATTACTTCTCCTAATAATTTGATGGATTCTTCTACATCTTTTCCGATTGGAGAACCAGCTACGTATTGGGTTACACCCATTTCAGCTAATCCTTCTACTTTAGGGATGAATTCATCAGGAGTACCTGCTACGGAGAATGCGTGGAGTAAGTCATCATCGATTAATCCGATAGCTCCACCGAAGTCACCTTTACCTAAGCAAGCACCGATTTTTTCGTTGATACCTTCAGGTAATCCGTGTCTGTCGATAACCATAGGAGGGGAACCAGCTGCAATGAAAGCAACAACAATTTTTGCTGCGTTTTTAGCTTTTTCAGAATCGGTTCCGATAGAAGTTGCAGTGTATGCACCTACATCAAAGTCAGCTACGTTTTTACCAGCATTGTCGATTCCTTTTTTAATAAGTGGTAATGCTGCTTCGTAATCTTTAGGGTTAGATGCGTTAATTAAAACACCGTCTGCAATTTCTCCAGCGGTTTCTAACATTTTAGGTCCTTGAGCACCCATGTAAATTGGGAGGTGTTCTTGAACAGCTTTTACTCCACCTAATGCTGCACC
>OLHA01001933.1_pt1 | contig 10413 bp, 5 predicted proteins | sample 1605961 | NCBI WGS metagenome assembly OLHA01 (sample SAMN03283288) | human gut metagenome | biome: human-associated habitat; material: feces | host: Homo sapiens | place: Peru | collected 2012
TGAGCTAAATCCGACCGGTCAAAACCGACACGGGTTCAAGTCCCGTCAGCCTAAAGCCCGCGATCCGCAGAAAAAAATGAAATGAGGTAAATCTGATGTCAAAATATTCCATAGGTATAGATTTCGGAACATTGTCAGGCAGAGCTTTGCTCGTCAATGTTGATACCGGGGAAGAACTTTGTTCTTCTTCGCTTGATTATCCGCACGGCGTAATGTCCGAAACGCTTCCTACGGGCGAAAAGCTCGGATTAGACTGGGCACTGCAGCATCCGCAGGACTATTTGGATGTTCTTTACACAATAGTTCCCGATATTATCAAAAAGTCCGGCGTAGCAGCAAAGGATGTTATCGGTATCGGTGTTGATTTTACCGCATGTACGATTATGCCCTGTAAGAAGGACGGCACACCTCTCTGCTTTTTACCCGAATTTGTGCACGAGCCAAACGCATATGTTAAGCTCTGGAAGCATCACGCAGCGCAAAAATATGCAAATAAAGTTAATGAAATTGCCGAAGCCCGCAATGAAAAGTGGCTTGCCAACTACGGCGGAAAAATCTCGTCCGAATGGGCCATACCGAAAATCTGGCAGATTCTCGATGAGTCCCCCGAAATATATGATGCCGCCGATACGTTTATCGAAGCCGCAGACTGGATAGAGTGGCAAATGTGCGGTCATGAAGTCAGAAACTCATGCTGTGCGGGTTATAAGGAAACATGGAACAAAAAAACCGGATTTCCGTCAAAGGATTTTTTCAAGGCTCTTGATCCGCGTCTTGAAAATTTAGTTAAGGAAAAACTCTCTGAAAATATCGGCGCATCGGGTTCGAAAGCAGGAGAACTGACAGCGGAAGCAGCCGAAAAGCTCGGACTTGAGGCGGGCACGGCGGTCGCATATTCAATAATTGACGCCCATGTTTTTGTGCCGGCGGTAGGAATTGCGGAAAAGGGGAAAATGCTTGCGATTATGGGCACTTCCACCTGTCATATGCTTCTTTCGGACGAGGACAGACAGGTAAAAGGTATCGGGGGCGTTGTCGAGGACGGCATTCTACCGGGATTTTTCGGTTACGAGGCCGGTCAGGCTTGCGTCGGTGACCATTTTCATTGGTTTATCGAAAACTGTCTCCCCGTATCTTATTATGAGGAAGCAAAGCGGAAAAATATAAATATCCATAAGCTTCTTCGCTCAAAAGCGGAAAAATACAAGCCCGGAGAAAGCGGACTGATCGCGCTCGACTGGTGGAACGGCAATCGTTCAGTTCTCGTAGACGGCGATCTTACGGGGATGATACTCGGCATGACGCTTACGACAAAGCCCGAAGAAATATACCGTGCTCTGATTGAAGCGACAGCATTCGGCACAAGGATAATTGTCGAAACATTCCGTGAATACGGCGTCCCCGTGAATGAGTTTTTCGCTGCGGGCGGTATTGCAAAAAAAGATCCGATGACAATGCAGATATATTCCGATATTCTTAATCTTCCCATTAAAATTGCGGGAAGCGACGAAGGCGGAGCGCTCGGTTCGGCAATTCTCGGTGCCGTTGCAGCGGGAAAAGCACGCGGCGGATATGACGATGTCTATTCCGCGGCGGAAAAACTCGGTAAAGTAATGGACTTTACATATAAACCGATACCGGAAAACGTTGAACTTTACAATAAGCTTTTTGAAGAATACAAAATTCTTCACGATTATTTCGGAAAAGGCGGAAACGATGTTATGAAACGTCTGAAAAAAATCCGACTTTCCGTAAAGTAAAATGCTTTACATAAGGATTATTTAATATGACTGAGTTTACCCATTTGCACATTCATACGGAATATTCACTGCTTGACGGGGCTTGCCGTATAAAGCCTTTGATAAAGCGCGTCAAAGAACTCGGAATGAAATCCATAGCGATGACGGATCACGGTGTTATGTACGGTGCCGTCGACTTTTATAAAGCCTGTAAGGATGAGGGGATAAACGGAATCATCGGCTGCGAAGTGTATGTTGCGCAGCGGACGCGTTTTGATAAGGTTCACGGACTTGACAGCGAGCGTTATCACCTTGTTTTGCTGTGTGAAAACGAAACGGGATATCATAACCTTATTAAAATGGTGTCCCGTGCGTGGACAGAGGGCTTTTACACAAAGCCGAGAGTCGATAAAGAGCTTCTCGAAAAATATCACGAGGGGCTTATATGCCTATCGGCATGTCTTGCAGGTGAGATTCCGCAGGCTTTTCTGAACAACGACTACGAAAAAGCAAAACAAACCGCGTTGTGGTATCAGAGTGTGTTCGGAAAAGAAAATTATTTTCTTGAAATACAGGATCACGGTCTTGAAGAACAGAAAAGAACAAATCCGCAGATAATTAAGCTTGCACATGAGCTGGATATTCAGCTTGTTGTTACAAATGATGCACATTATATTTGTAAAGAAGATGCGGAAATTCAAAAAATACTTGTCTGCATTGCCACAAAGCACACGATAAACGAAGATACGGGCATGGGTTTCTCCACGGAGGAATTTTATGTCAAATCGGGCGATGAAATGGCTGCGCTTTTTCCGGACGTTCCGGAAGCCGTTGCAAATACAAATAAGATAGCTGAGCGCTGCCATGTCGGCTTTACCTTCGGTGATACAAAGCTGCCGTTTTTCCAAGTGCCCAATAATCAGGATCACTTTGAGTTTTTCCGAGATATGTGTTATGACGGCATGGTCAAACGCTACGGCAAGGACTATCCGCAGGAATATATGGATCGACTGAATTATGAGTTGGGCATAATTCATCAAATGGGTTTTATAGATTACTTCCTGATAGTTTGGGATTATATCAACTATGCAAAATCCGTGGGCATCCCCGTAGGCCCCGGACGAGGCTCGGGTGCAGGCAGCATTGCTGCTTTTACATGCGGAATAACGGACATTGACCCCATGCGCTACTCGCTGCTGTTCGAACGTTTCCTGAATCCCGAACGGGTAAGCATGCCCGACTTCGACATTGACTTCTGTTACGAACGCAGACAGGAGGTCATTGAATATGTTGTCCGTCGATACGGCGCGGATCATGTTTCACAGATCGCAACATTCGGTACTCTTGCCGCGAAGGGAGCGGTACGTGATGTCGGCAAGGTGCTCGGCATGTCTGTTGCGGAGGTTGCCGCCGTAACAAAGGAGATTCCGCAGGAGCTTGGCATGACTATTCAAAAGGCTCTTGAAACGAATCAGGAGCTTAAAAAGATGTATGACGGCAGTGAGATGATAAAAAAAGTCATCGACACTTCAATTAAAATTGAGGGAATGCCGCGAAACACCGGCATGCATGCGGCAGGCGTTGTTATCTGTGACAAACCCGTTGATGAATATGTACCTCTTTTTAAGAGCGGCGATTCGGTTGTAACGCAGTATTATAAAGGATGGGTTGAGAAGCTCGGTCTGCTGAAAATGGACTTTTTGGGACTCCGTACCCTTACGGTCATTGCGGACGCGGAAAAAATGATAAGAAAAAAAGATCCCGATTTTTCAATTGAAACGATTGATGTCGACGATCAGAATGTATACAAAATGCTCGGTGAAGGCGGAACCTTCGGCGTGTTCCAGTGCGAATCCGGCGGCATACGGGCACTGATGATAAACATGCAGCCGCACAATCTTGAAGATATAATAGCCGTTATCGCTCTTTACCGTCCCGGTCCTATGGACTTTATACCGGCTTATCTGCAAAACAGACAGGATCCGGAGCACATTCAATACCACTGCCCCGAATTGAAGCCTATTCTTGACGTTACCTACGGCACTATCGTTTACCAGGAACAGGTTATGCAGATATTCCGCGATTTGGCAGGATATTCGCTCGGCGCGGCAGACATGGTACGACGCGCCGTTGCAAAAAAACAGGCAGATGTGCTTGCCGCGCAGAGAAAATTCTTTCTGTACGGCTCCGACGGAAAAGACGGCGGTTCAAAGTGCGACGGTTGCTTAAAGCGCGGTATCAGCGAAGAAGCGGCAAATAAAATTTTCGATGATATGGCATCTTTCGCCTCTTACGCATTCAATAAATCTCATTCGGCGGCATATGCGCTTGTTACATACAGAACGGCGTGGCTTCGCAGGTATTATCCTCAGGAGTTTATGGCGGCAATGCTCACAAGCGTTCTCGATAATACGGATAAGGTCGTCGGGTACATAACGGAATGTCAGACCGGACTCGGTTTTCAGGTTTTACCGCCGAGTGTTAACGAGTCGGAGGAAAAGTTTACCGTTGTCGGCGACAATGTCCGTTTCGGACTTCTTGCAATCAAAAATCTCGGCAGCGGAATAATACAGGTTATTATAAAGGAACGGGAAGAAAACGGCCCCTACGGCAGCTTTAACGAATTTTGCCGCCGCTGTTACGGAAAGGATCTCAACAAACGGGCACTTGAAAGCCTTATAAAGAGCGGAGCGTGCGATTGCTTCGAGCTTAACAGAAACCAGATGCTTTTAATGATTGACGAGGTCCTTCTTTCACTCGAAAACGATAAAAAAAGTAAAATCGAAGGACAAATCGGACTTTTCGATCTCGGTTCGGCACTTGCAAAAGCTGTTGAGATTGCAGCGCCGGATGTTCCCGAAATGCCTCAGAAAGAAAAACTGCAGAATGAAAAGCTCACGACCGGTCTTTATATGTCCGGGCATCCGATGGCGGAATATACCAAGCTTTCACAGGCTTTGGGTTCCGCTAAAACCGCAGAGATTACATCGTCTTCACTCGACGCCCCCGATTCGCCGTATCACGACGGTGACAGAATACGTTTGCTTTGCATTCTTGCAACCGTTCGCAAAAAGATAACGAAAAACAATACAACAATGGCATTTTTGTCTATTGAAGATATTTACGGCTCGATTGAGGTACTCGTTTTTCCGAAAACTTTCGACAAATACGGAAAATTTTTTATTGAGGATGAAATTGTTTTGCTGAGCGGTCGTGTTTCGCTCCGTGACGACGAAGTTCCGAAGCTGTTATGCGAGGAGGTTGTTCCTCTCAATGAGATTCCGGACGACGAAGCACTCCTCAAGGATTACAAGCTGCCCGGAAAAGAATACAAAACTCCGCGCAGCGCGTACACTGCGTATTCACCCGACAACGGCTATGAGTCGCATCCGAGCGCCGAGGCATCAAATTCCCGTGAAACGGCTAATACCGTTCAGTCGGAGAAAAGCACACCGAAGTCTCCCGCAAAGCATTCACGCGCAGGTGTTTTTCTTAAAGTCTCGTCCAAAAACGGCGAGGATTGTGTTAAGGCGTCTAAAATGTGTGCTATTTTCGATGGAAAGATTCCCGTATATCTTTACTATAATGACGAAAAAGCATATGATTTTAAAACGGGAATATTTATAGAAAATGATGCTAACCTTATGCACGGGCTGAAAAAATTGCTCGGCGAACAAAATGTTGTAGTGCGAATTTAACGGGACGCCGGTCGAATTTCGTATTATTTTAATTTTTTTGTTGACTTTACCGTGCTTTGACATTATTATATTATGGTATATATAAGACAAACAGATATCTGTTCGGAGGAATTAAATATGAAAACCATTGGTGTTTTGACAAGCGGCGGCGACGCCCCCGGAATGAACGCGGCAATCAGAGCCGTGGTAAGAACAGGATGCGAAAACGGAGTTCGCGTTCTCGGTATACGCCGCGGCTTCGCGGGACTCATGGAGGGTGATATGCTCGAAATGAATATCAGAAGCGTTTCCGATATAATTCATCGCGGCGGAACAATGCTCTATTCCGCGAGAAGCAAAACCTTTTGCACGGAAGAAGGCATGAAGCAGGCTATAAAAGTATGCCGTGAAAATGAAATGGAGGGCATTGTCGTTATCGGCGGCGACGGCTCCTTCAGAGGTGCTCGCGATTTAAGTGTCAGAGGAATCAACTGTGTCGGCATTCCCGGAACCATCGACAATGATATTGCGTGCTGCGATTATACGATTGGTTACGACACATGCCTTAATACCATTCAGGAAATGGTAGACAGAATCAGAGATACAAGCGAATCACATGACCGATGCACCGTTGTTGAGGTGATGGGAAGGAGAGCGGGGTATCTTGCACTTAATTCGGGTATTGCTGTCGGTGCTACGGCTATTCTCATTCCCGAAATCGATTTTGACGTCGAGATAGACGTTATCGAAAGAATGAAAAGGACGCAGGCAACGGGCAAACGGCATTTCATTATTGTAGTTGCGGAAGGCGTTAAAGACAAGCTTAAAGAAAAAGGAATAGACGGTGTCGACGGACTTTCAAAGCGTATCGAAAGCGAGCTTGGTGTCGAGAGCCGTTCATGCGTGCTCGGTCATGTTCAGCGCGGCGGTTCACCGACAGTAAAGGACAGGGTTGTTGCAAGCCGCATGGGTTCATATGCCGCGCATCTTCTTCTTGACGGAATAGGAAACAGAGTAGTAGGCATGCAAAAAGACGAGATTGTTGACTATGACATAGTCGAAGCTCTTGAAATGAAGAAACACATAGACCTTAATCTTTATAAAATAGCCATGGAAATATCCATCTGATTTTATACACCGGAATTACAGGCGTTCGCACAACGGACGCCTTTTTCTTGTCGAACATATTTGGAGAAAGCATAATGGATTATTATCCGAAATTTTATTATTCTTCCGACTGTCTAGCGGGAGACTGTCCCGACACATGCTGCGCAGGATGGGAGATTCCCTTAACGGAAAAAGATACCGATTTCTTAAAAAAACGTTTTGACAAACCGATTTTCGATAATATAGTAACAAAAGATCCTTACGGAGATGCATGCATGAGACTTAAAAACGGCAGATGTCCGTTTCTGAACACTGAAGGTCTTTGCAGTCTTCGTCTGATGCTTTCGCAGAGCGAAACTCCGGAGGTTTGCCGGCAGCATCCGCTGTTTATTGAAGAATATGACGGATTTACGGAAAAATGTCCGTCGCTGTCTTGTCCTGCCGTGTGTCGGGAAATTTTTTCCTCGGATTTATCTGACGAAATTTATCCGATGCCTGAATACCGCGGAGACGACGTTTTTCTTTCAATGCTGATAAAGTCAAGAAAAATGATATTGAAAAAAATCAATACCGGAGGAATCGACTTGTTTGAAGCGATTGCCGGCACGATATATCTTGCGACAGATATTGAACAAACGGTTTTTTTTGACGAAAAAATCGAAACATTCGACTTTGAACGCTCGGAAAGTTTTTTCGGTTACGCCTGTTTGCCGTACGATATTTTTAAATATGTCGGCGAATATATCACGATGCTTAAAGACCGATGTGAAATTCTCGAAGAAAAATGGAGGCAAATGCTCGAAAAAACATTAAAATCACATTTTGATTTATCAAATCTTCGAATCGACAGCCGAGGGAAAGAGTATTTACAATTCTATATGTATCTTGTTTACAGATATTGGCTCAAGGGAATAAATACCGACAGTGTACTTGAATATGCGTTGTTTATTGTCTTCGGAACAATTGCATGCTCTTTCATATCACTTTCATCGGATGTTCCGTTCGCCGAAACGGCACGGATGTTTTCAAAAGAAATCGAGCATGATTCTGATAATATTGAAGCCGCACTGGAGTTTATTGACAAATATCTCGCAGAAAGCGAACGTTAATTCTTAAAACTTTTCAATATTTATTGTTTGACTTTATAGCCGTACCGTGCTATGATGAACTTAAATTGTAAAAAAGAGAGGATATCTATTATGACTAAAAAAATACTGTCCGTTTTATTGGCATGCTTAGTGCTTTTCGGAACGGTCGCTGTCGCTTCGGCTGCACCCAAGTCGCAGCAATTGCAGTTTAATTCGGACGGAAAGTTTAAAATTATACACTTGACCGATATTCAGGACGTATATCCCATGGTTCCCGCTGCGAAACAGTTTATAAAAGAAATGCTTGAGGTTTATAAACCGGATCTTGTCGTTCTCGGCGGAGACAATACTGTTTCGTCAATGGAAGACAAAGAGGCTTCCATTAAAGAGCTGTGTGACATTTTTGTTGACAGCGGAACATATTTTACTCAGGTTTTCGGTAATCACGATGCGCAACAGGGATACACACGGGAAGAGCTTTTTCCGATGTATCAAAAGTTCGGCGGAGAGTTTTTTCTCGGCTTTGACGCCGCAAATGCCGACGGGTCGGATATGACCGGCGTCGGAACTCACAACCTCACCGTAAAAAGCTCCGACGGCAAAAAAGTTGCATATAATCTCTATATGTTTGATTCAAACATGTATGCAACCGACGAAAACGGCAATGAGGTTGGATACGACTGCGTACACCCCGACCAGATCGAATGGTATAAAGCCACTGCAGCAAAGCTTAAGGAAGAAAACGGCGGAATGACAGTCCCGGCAATGGCATTCCAGCATATTGTTGTGCAGGAGGCTTTTGAGCAGTTGTTCTGTAAATCGACGGTGTCCCTCGGTTCGGCAGGCAAAGATTTTGACGGTGTGCACTACACTTATCTGCCCAAGCTTTCGGCAATAAAGGACGGTCTTCTCCTCGAAGCGCCCTGCCCCGGTTACTACAACTACGGTCAGTTTGACGCGATGGTCGAAACAGGTGACGTTAAAGCAATTTTCTCCGGACATGACCACGTTAACGATTATACCGTAACCCTTAACGGAATAAATATAACCAATACGGCCGGTGCAACGCTGTACTCATACGGAAAAGATTATATTCGCGGCGCCCGTCTTATTGTCCTCGATGAAAAAAACCTTTCAACATACGAGACATCAAGCATTACCTGTGCGGAGATGACCCTTCGGGAAGGATCCTTGCTTTCACAGACGGAGGGCGGAATGTCAAAGTCACAGGCAAAAGTCGCGCTTGCGTTCGGTAAACTGCTGCGCGTGCTTGTAAAAATGCTCGGACTTTTCACGTTTTTTTCCGATAAAGTCTGCTGACTGAGACATTCGCTCAGACATAAACAGTTTGTATAAAAGTGCATTCGATTCGGGTCATTTCTCCGTTTCGGATGCTTTTATGACAAAACCGAATAAACAGTTTTACGGACGGATTTGCAGTTTTATCTTCAAAACCGATGCGATTAACGGAATAAAATCGGTATAATTTTAAATTAACAATTTTGAATAATCGGTAAATTTATTGTTGAATAATTTAAATTCTGTAGACTTTAACAAAAAACTGTTATAAAATAGTATTCAAATGCATCAGAGGAGGCACAACAAATGAAAACTGTATTTCTCACCGGCGGTTCCGGAACGATGGGTTGGGCGGCTTTCAAGGAGCTTTATAAACAGAAGGACATAAAGATTAATTTCCTTGCAAGACCGAGCGACAAAAACAAAGAGCTTCTTCTTCCCTATATGGGCAAGAAGAATGTTGAAATAATCTGGGGCGATTTCCTTGATTATGATTCGATTCTTAAGGGTATCACCGGGTGCGATTATGTTCTTCACATCGGCGGAATGGTTTCCCCGCAGGCTGACTATAAACCCTATACAACAAGAAAAGTTAACGTAGGTGCTGCCGAAAACATTTGCAAAGCAGTTCTCGCACAGCCAAATGCAGATGACATTAAGGTATGCTACATAGGTTCCGTTGCGGAAACAGGCGACAGAAATTATCCCATTCATTGGGGACGCTGCGGAGATCCCATAAAAATATCCGTCTATGACCACTATGCTATTTCTAAGGTAATGGCAGAACGTGTTTTTGTAGAGAGCGGTATCAAACACTGGGTCGTAATGCGCCAGTCCGGTATTCTTTATCCTGCAATTCTTCACAACATGGAGCCTATTATGTATCATGTACCGCTTAACGGTATGCTTGAATGGTGCACCGTAGAAGACGCAGGACGCCTTATGTGCAACTTTGTCACCACTGATGTTCCCGATGATTTCTGGAGAAAATTTTATAATATCGGTTCAGGCAAGCAGTATCGTCTCACAAACTTTGAATTTGAAGAGCTTCTTCTCGGCTGTATCGGATTGGGTTCACCCAAAACCTTGTTTGATCCCAACTGGTTTACCACAAAAAATTTCCACGGTCAGTATTATGCCGACGGCGATCTTCTTGAACAGTATCTCCATTTCCGTGCAAACATGCCCGTAAAGGACTATTTTGATTATCTTGCAAGCCAGTGTGAGTTTTATTTCAGACTCCCGAAGTATATTCCGTTTAAGAAGCTTATAGGCGCTTGTGCAAAGCCTTTTATGAAAAAGATTGCAATGACAGAGAAATGGGGCACTCTTGATTGGGTCAAAACAAAGGATCCCGTTCGCATGTCCGCATACTACGGTTCATATGCCGACTATCTTAAAATCCCCTCAAAATGGGAACAGTTTAAGCTTGAAAGTCCCGACAAGAGTAATGAAGCGGCAGAGCAGTATAAGCTTGACCACGGTTATGATGAGACAAAGCCT
>OLHA01001934.1_pt1 | contig 10412 bp, 4 predicted proteins | sample 1605961 | NCBI WGS metagenome assembly OLHA01 (sample SAMN03283288) | human gut metagenome | biome: human-associated habitat; material: feces | host: Homo sapiens | place: Peru | collected 2012
AGACTGCCCTTCTGAGGAAACTCATAGCGCAATCCTACTCCATCGTCATAAACACGGAAGCGGACGTTCATATAACTATCTGTAGAATTCTGCTTCAACTCTACCAGCATATCATTATAGTGATTGCGGATAGACTTGTTCTCTCCCCAAACAGGAGTCCAGGTCTCATCGAAAGTGGAAGTCTTCTCATTGATGACACTAAAATCAGAAAGCAGATCCTTACCATCCTTGCCGCCCTTGGCGAGCTGATAACCCAGACGGCTAGGCTTGATGATAGTCTTGCCCTGATAGGTCACACTATAGGTAGGCACAGTGCCATCCAAGGTGAAGTTCACCTTGATTTGTCCGTTAGGAGAAGTGATGTCTCCTGCATCTGCTGAGATGCCAAAAGCCATCAGAAGGCTTGCGAGCAAAAAGAGTTTTTTCATATTATTCTTTTTAGTTTATGATTGACTACTTAGTATAACCAGGATTCTGGTTGAGTTTCTTGTTCAAGTTGAGCACAGCATAAGGGATTGGATAAACCATGGTATAGCCCTGCGTATCATCATTGTAATCACCTGCAGAAGCATTGTGGGTCACACCCTTGAAGCGGTCAGCAGTAGGCTCTGTAAAGGTACAGAATCTGATCTGGTCTTGGCGGCGTACTCCCTCCCAAGCCAGTTCCAGCATACGTTCATCCAGAATGTCATTGAGCGTAAGTTCTGTACGAGGTGTAGCAGCAACACGGCCACGAACCTCATTGACAATTGTGAGAGCCTCAGCCTTGTTACCCATACGATACTCAGCCTCAGCCTTCAGGAGCAAGGCATCGGCATAACGCCAGATTACCAGGTCGTTGTTGAAGCTATACTGCTGGGTAGTGGACTTGTCAAACTCATACTTCTTCATTCGGGCACCGGAACACTTCATGGCATGAGGGTCGTCGGAAGCAGAGAAATCTACCTTTACTGCCAGTGGCATATACTCCAGTGGCTTGTCTGTAGCACCATCCTCTACAGGTTTTCCTGTCTCTTCCATATAATCCTTATCGGTATAGAAGTTGAGTTTCAGACGAGGATCCGGATTTGCCGTTCCATAGCCATACACCAGCATCTGCTGCTTGGAAGAGCAGGCACCATTCCAGCCCTGATAGCCGATGGCACCGCCATGGTTATAATGCAGGGTACGCACGATGTTGTAATCCTCTATCTTATAGTTGACGCAATCGTTCGGACGGGTCCAGATATTCTCCACGGAATTCTGGTTGGCTACGATGAAGTTGTCTGCATAGCTAGGCTGCAGGCGATAACCCAAGTTGGCAATCTGATCAGCACAATAGGCTGCTGTTTCCCAGGCATTGCGGGTCTTGCCATCCAAAGTGATGTTAATCTTTTTGCCCATTTCCGAAACATTCTTTCCCTGCTCCTCGCTGGCAGTAGCCTTGCCGCTCTTGTCTGTTCCCACAAAGGCATTGTAGCTGGTAGGGGCAGTATCATCGATGGTATAGACCGGTGCATTGATGGCACACTTCGCCATACACATATATGCTACAGCCTTGGTAATACGGCCATAATATTCACCCTCGTTCTGACTCTTACTGTCTGAAAGATGAGGAATGCACTCTGCCAACTCTGAAGTAACGAACTTAAAGACATCAGAGCGATTGGACTGATTCACCTCGTTGGCACTCACCTCTGAAGAAACTACCAATGGCACCTGTCCAAAGAGGTCCATTACATAATAATAATAGACTGCACGAAGAGCCCTCAGTTCATAAACATAGTCAGCATACTCAGGATGCTCACCCAGATACTTGTTGAGTCGGTCGATTGAAGAATTGGCAAGACCGATGACACGATACAGGTTGTTCCACACATCGTTATACTTGCTTACAGACGACTCGAAGTTGTGGAGGAAAATGTTCTGCCATGCTCCACCATCCACCCAGTCACCCTGGCGACCAGGAATCATACTGGCATCAGAAGAGAACTCCTGGAAGGTATGTACAGAGCCACCATCACTTCCATACAATCCATTTCCGATGGAAGAATATACGTTAGCCACTGTGTTTACATATACCAGCTTAGGGGTGCTGAAAGCCTCCTCCTCAGAAAACTTGCTTCGTGGATTCTCATCCAGTGAGCAACCAGCCAACAAGACAGAAGAAAGAAGCATAGAACCTATAATATATTGTTTCATAACTGTAATCCTTTATATATTAATAATGTAATTCTTAATCTGATAATATAATCATTATATCATCTAGAAATTCACTGAGAGCGACAAAGTATAAGTACGGCTCAGAGGATAGATGTTCTTGTCGTCAATACCCAGATTGTCACCACTGATGGTTGCAGAGTTGATCATTGGAGTCAAGCCCTTGTAACCAGTGAGGGTACAGATATTGTTGACCGACAATGACAGGTGAATGTTGTTGATAAACTTCCACTTGAGCATATCCTTGGTGAAGGTGTAGCCCAGAGAAGCGTATTCAAAGTTCATATAGTCACCCTTTTCCAACCAGTAGTCAGAAATCTGAACATCATGGATACCCTTGCCATTGTTGAGATGCTGTGCACCGCTCAGGATATTATAGGTTGGGAAATTACTCATATTGTTCAAGGTCATGGATGTGGCATTGTAAATCTTATGACCGAAAGCACCGTTAAACTGCATACTCAAATCCCAGTTCTTGTACTTGAAGTTCATATCCCAACCGAGGAAGTACTTAGGGATAGCCTGTCCGCAAACCTTGCGGTCGCCACTGTCACCTGTATCAATAGTACCATTATCATCAAGGTCTTCGATGATATACTGTCCATTCTCATCGATACCTGTGCAGTGAGGCAGATAGAACACACCTACAGGCTGTCCCTCAATGAGATAGGTTACGCCATTGTTATGCACCAGACCAGCTGCACCTACCTTAGCAACAGAGATATGCTCGCTCGTTGTCATAGGCTGTCCCTTGTAGGTACCGCTCAACTTCTTCAGCTTATTCTTCTGATAAGAGAAATTCACACCGGAATTGAAGGTGAAGTCCTTCGTCTTGATGATGTCACCACGAACAGCCAGTTCGAATCCCATATTAGTCATGGTACCCATATTTGCCAACAGACGGTCGTAAGTGAAAGGAGGTACTGGCACGGTATAGGTATAAAGCATATCTGATGTCTCAGAAGTATACCAGTCGAAGGTTACATTGAGGCGCTGCTTGAACATCGACAGGTCGAAACCGGCATCAAATGTCTTCTTTACCTCCCATTTCAGATCAGGGTTACTGTTGGAGGTAACCGCAAAAGTAGTACTTGTTGCGCCGTTGACGGTAGTTACACCATTAGGCTCCATCAGGGCGAGAGAAGTATAAGGATCGATGGCATCCTGATTACCGGTTACACCATATCCTGCACGAATCTTGAAATTGTCTATCTGCTTGATTTTCTTCATCCAAGGCTCGTTGCTGATTACCCATGCCAAGGAAGCAGAAGGGAACCAGCCCCACTTCTGACCTGCACCCAACTTAGAAGAACCATCGGTACGTACATTGACGGTAGCGATGTATTTGTCTGCCAGCATATAGTTGACACGAGCCATGTAAGAGCTCAGGGTATATTCGGTATAGTTAGACTGCAGATTACCCCAGCTCACATTGGCAGCAGCCTTCATGTTATTGAACTTGAAGTAGTTGGTATCAAATCCATGTGCCTCCTGTGAGTTCCAGTCGTAGGTATATTTCTGTCCCTCCATCAGAGCCAGGGCATCAATATGATGCTTGCCGAAATCCTTGGAGAAATTCACCATGATGTTGCCCATATAGTCCTTGCGGTTGGTATTGGCGATATAAGCCCATCCGTTACCGTTCAGCTTACCCATCTGGATGTTGTTAGGAATATAGAACTTATTGTCACGGTTCCAATAATTGTATGAACCAAAGGCACTTACAGTGAGTCCGTCGATGATATTGACCGTTGCCTTGCCATGAACATTGACAGAGGCATCCTTGTAGAAGTCATCAATATCGAGCAATCCCAGTGGATTCCAGACTTCATTGGCAAGCAGATCCTCATCCCATTCTCCCTTGTCGTTTCTTACATTAGGATAAGTAGGGTTATAGGCTGTAGCAGAATAGAACATCTTGTGCATATCATACTGGATATTGCTATTGCGCTGAGAGCCGAAGATGCCCAGTTCCAGCTTCAGATGTTTGTCGAAGAGATACTGAGTTCCATCAAGCTTTGCTGTAAAATTCTTCATATCAGAATTCTTCAAGGCACCCTGACGGAGAACGAATCCCAGAGAAGCACGAAGACTGGAAGTGTCTGTACCCGAAGAGAAAGAGATGTTATGATTCTGTGTGAGACCCACATTGCGCTCAATCTCCTCGAGGAAATTGGTATCGCCACCCATATCGGTATAGATCAATCCCAAAGACTTGGCTGTCTCGCGATATTCAGAAGCCGACATCAAGTCCAGGTTCTTATAGACTGTATTGACACCGAACTGGCCATTGTAGCTCAGGCTGGAATAGCCCAACTTGCCTTTGGCTGTAGTTACAACGATGACACCGGAAGCACCACGTGAACCATACTGGGCAGTCTCTGAAGCATCCTTCAGGATGGTAAGACTCTCAATATCGCCAGGTGCCAGAGAATTGAACATCGTCATATCAGCAAAAACGCCATCGATGATAACCAACGGATCGTTACCTCCGGAAAGAGAAGAGGTACCACGAACACGAATGCTTGGCGAACTGGTTGGATCGCCGCCAGCCTGTGAGATGACAACACCAGCAACCTTACCCTTCAACGCCTCGGCAGGACTGGTTACTACACCCTTATTCATATCTTCCTTCTTGATGCGGTCGACAGCACCCGACACCGTGCGCTTGCTGCCCACAGCATAACCCACGACAAGCACCTCGTCGAGCACCTCGTCGTTTTCTTTCAGCGAAACATTGATAACATGATTTCCCTTTACAGGAATCTCCTGGGTACGGTAGCCCAGATAAGAGAATACCAGGACGGAACCATCCTTAACATTGTCAAGCTTGTAGTTACCATCCAAATCGGACACTGCACCATTCTTGGTATCTTTCACCAGAATGCTGGCACCAATGACAGGTTCACCTGTGGCATCTACCACCTGACCCTTAATGGTTGTCTGACCAAGAGCATTAAAAGTAATAAAGCATCCTGCTAACAGCAGACCTACTTTCTTTGAAAGGTTGTTTTTATCCATAATTTATAGGTTTAAAACGATTAAAATTGTTTGATGCCGCAAAAGTACGTCAAAATTCAATAGGTTGTTGCGATTAGTAGTTTTTTGGTAGATTACCATTATCTACTATCCGATTTATCAGGCTGAATATCAGCAAATTAAAGATTTTCAGAAAAAAGTCACTAGTAGATGCGAGAATTTCGAAGATTTTTATTACTTTTGCAGCAGAATCTTTAAATACATAAGAAACATGAGACAATTTATAACTATCGTACTACTGATACTACTACCACTATGCGCAAATGCAGACAACAGCCAGCTCTACCAAAAGCTGGATGCTGCCCTGGCAAAACGTGCGCATTACGTAGAAGTAAAAGAGAAAAGTCTGAACGACATCAAGCAGGGTGCCAAGTATGTAACCAGCGATGAAGACAAGCTCAAGCTTTACGAGCAACTCGCCAATGGATACAAAGCATACGAGTATGATTCGGCGATGACTTACATAAAAAAAGGCCTTGTTCTTGCCCAAAAGAGCAACAACATCTTATATCATAAAAGATTCCAACTTAGCCAAACCAGCCTGCTTATCACACGCGGATTCTATGCTGAAGCAAAAAACATCATGCAGAAGATAGAACCCAAGGAAGAAGATCCGCTTGACTATCAGTTTCAATACTATTATACACTTTACGGACTATACAACAACTGGTCAACCTATTGTGAAAACAATGAATTCAGCAAGATTTACGACCAGCAGAAAGTGGAATACCTGAAGAAAGCAATAGAACTGTCGCCAAAGAAAGATGCGTTCTATTACTACCTGCTGGGGGAGTCATACTATTTCAGCAACAATCCCAACAACAACAAAACCATCCAATACTATAAGAAGGCACTGAGCATGGAAAAGCCCGACAGCCGCCTGCATGCCATGACCGCCTTTGCCCTATCCGAAGTATACAAGAGAACCAACAACCCGGAACTGATAGAGCATTACCTTCTAGTTGCAGCCATCTCAGACATCACTTCTGCCACAAAAGAGAATGTCGCCCTGCAAGACATCGCACTCTTCATCTACAAACATAAGACCAGAAGTCTGAACAAAGCCCAGGAATACATCAACCTATCCCTGGAAGATGCTTATGCATACAACAACCGGTTGCGCCGCATTGAGATTTCATCCAAATTGCAGATGATTACCAATGCCTATACAGATGACATCAAAACAACTAACAGATTGCTCAACATCGCCCTGTTGGTCATTATCCTGCTCCTACTTGGAGTAGGTATTAGCAGTCTGTTCATCCGCAAGAAGAACAGGCTTCTGAAACAAAAGAAAGATGAAATCACAGCCACGTCGGCAAAAATGGAAATTCTAAATGAACAATTGCATCTCATCAACGACGAACTGAAGGATACCAACCAGAAGCGCGAAAGACTGGTAAAGGTGTATATTGACCTGTGCTACAAGAACATAGAGAGAAACAGCAAACTGCGTACTTTGGCAGTAAGAAAGATAAAAGCCAACCAGAGCAAGGAGCTGCTGAGCCTCCTTTCCTCCTCAACCAGTACAGAGAAAGAGAACAAGGAGTTTCTGACAGAATTCGACAAGGCTTTCCTGTCTCTGTACCCGACTTTTGTAGATGAGCTGAACCAGCAACTCACAGAATCGGCACACATCCAGCTGAAAGAGAACGGCGAAATGCCCCCTATCCTTCGTGTGTGCGCCCTGTTAAGATTAGGCATCACCGAAAGTTCCAAGATAGCCGGCATCCTGTCTTATTCGCCACAAACCGTATACAACTACCGTTCCCTGCTCAAGAACAATGCCATCGACAAGGAGCACTTCGAAGAAAATGTGCTCAGACTCTGCATGGTTATCGCTGACTGATGAGAGGTTTACACCATAATATATAGCATTTTACAGAAAAAAACATACCGTAACATCTTTGTCGCAGCTTCGTCAATGCCTTTCAACCTCATTGCAACCCTGGTGTAATAAAACCACCGTACCTTTGCAACCGTAATCAAACGATATAGGTTATGAATGCTAAAAGGGGAATTATTGTATTAGGATTGCTCTCGGCGGTAAGCATACCAACGTGGGCGCAACAGATTAAGGGTGTGGTTATCGACCAGAAATCGAAAGAGACACTCATCGGTGCAGTCATCACTGTGGATGGAACCAACGTGAAGGCTATCACCAACATCGACGGAAACTTCCAGATCGATGGACTGAAGAAAGACAAGACATATACTCTATATATTAATTATGTAGGATATAAGACTCAAAAAATTGACGGGGTTCAGGCGAAGGACGCAGACCAGGTGATTGCGCTGCAACCTGATGAACAGCAGCTGAAGGAGGTGACCGTTACCGCAGTGGAAAGGCGTAATACGGATGCGGCAATGATACAGGTCGCCAAAAACAGTCCCGTCATCGTGAGCAATGTTTCGGCACAGGAAATATCCAGAACGCAGGATACGAATGCGGGTGAGGTGATACGCCGAGTGCCAGGCGTGAGCCTCATCGACGATAAATTCGTGATGGTTCGTGGTTTGTCGCAGCGTTATAACAATGTGTGGGTGAACGGAGGAGCAGTGCCTAGTTCTGAGGCTGATTCCAGGGCATTCTCCTTCGATATCATCCCAAGTTCGCAAATCGACAACCTCACCATCGTGAAGTCGCCAACGGCTGAATATCCTGCTGATTACTCGGGCGGTTTCATCATCGTCAACACCAAGGAGATTCCGGCAGAAAACAGTTTCAACATCGCCGTAGGCGGAAACTGGAATACATCTTCTGCCTTCAAGGACTTTTCTTACTCAAAAGGTTCCGGAACCGATTTCCTAGGGTTCGACAATGGCTTGAGAAACCTGAATGGGGGCATCCATGCTGACTTGAATCCGCAGCTCGATGCCAACGGAAAACCGGTGGGCGATTATGCTACTTCGCTCCTGGCAAACGGGCTTAACAACGATTGGCTCGTAAAGAACAGGAAGCCTCTGGGCGACTTGAAACTGGCGGCCAGCCTGAACCAGCGCTGGATGCTCGGCGGAAGAACACTCGGCATGCTCGCCGCCCTGAACTATACCAACGAATACCGCACCTACGAGAACATGGAGAACAATCTCTATGGCATCTATGATGCGGCAAACGACAAGCCGAACTATCTTCGTCACTCTGTTGACGACCAGTATAATAATAACGTGAGACTCGGAGCAATGCTCAACTTCACCTTCCTTTCCAAGGACGGCAACCACAAGTATCAGCTCAAGAACATCTTCAACCAGTTGGCTACCAGCCGATATACCTGGCGTGATGGCGTGAGCGCCCAGTCGAACCTGGAGCGAAGCGCAGAGTATTACTACCGCAGTCGAACTACATATAACGGTCAGCTTACCGGCAAGCACACCTTCACTAGCGACGCCCTTGACTGGAGCATCGGGTATGCGTATGCCAACCGTCATTTGCCTGACCGTCGTAGATACCTCATCGACGATGCTCTAGAATCGGGCGTTTATGCCCTGAGCACCGGCAACGACATATCCCGCGAGTGGACTCAACTCGACGAACACATTTTCTCTCTAGGTTTAAATGATAAGCATCACTTCAAGTTTGGCAACTTTGAGCCAGACTTGCAAGTGGGAGCTTATGGAGAATACCGCAGTCGAGAATACCAGACTCGCAACTTCATCTACAACTGGAATGTTTCAGCTAACAACATGCCATCCGGTTTCCGCCACAGTGATATCCCTACCCTGCTCTCCAGCGAGGCGAACATGGGTTACGACAAGCTGTATCTTCTGGAGGAAAAGCAGATGCGCAATAACTACCGCGGACACAACACCTTAGGCGCAGGATACCTGGCGATGTCTCTCCCCTTTGGCAAACTCGGCATCCACGCCGGTGTCCGCTTCGAGCATAATGATATGGAACTCATCTCCAATTCCCGTGACTACGAGAAGAGTGAATCGAGCCGTCATTACAAGACCGATGATGTTTTTCCATCTCTCAATACAACATATAAGATCAGCGACCAGCACCAGGTGCGACTGTCGTATGGCCGCAGTATTAACCGACCTGAATTCCGTGAAGTGTCGTCGTCGGTGTATTACGACTTCGACCTTGCCAGCAATGTGCAGGGAAACACTGAGTTGAAGAACTGTTATGTCGATAACCTCGACCTGCGATATGAGTGGTATCCATCCCGTGGAGAGCTCATTTCGCTGGCAGTCTTCTACAAACACTTCGATTCTCCTATCGAGTGGACCTACACGGTGGCTGGTGGAACAGATCTTATCTATTCTTACAAGAATGCAAAGAGTGCCAACAATTACGGTGTGGAGCTGGACATCAGAAAGAATCTCGATTTCATAGGATTGAAGGACTTCAGCTGGTCGTTCAACGGTGCCCTGATTAAGAGCAAGGTGCAGTTTGAGAAGGGATCGAAGGAAGAAGACAGACCGATGCAGGGTCAGTCGCCATACCTTATCAACACCGGCATCTTCTATAAGAATGAGCCATTGAAGATGGATATCGCCCTGCTCTACAACCGCATAGGCAAGCGAATCATCGGTGTGGGCAGAAGCGAGGGAAGCACGGGCGATGACTCCAACTCCCGAGTGCCTCACAGCTACGAGATGCCTCGCAACACCATCGACTTCTCGCTGGCTAAGAAATTCGGCGACCATCTGGAACTGAAGCTCAACGTAAGAGATCTTCTTGCAGAAAAGATATATTACAAGCAGTTTGCTGATGTAACGTATAGCGACGGAAGCAAGAAGGAAGTAGAAGAAATAGCAAGATGCTACAAGCCGGGCAGAAACATCGGTTTGCAGGCGATATATAAATTCTAAATAATAAGAATAATTAGATGTTTGTTTAATAAAACAGAAAACAATGATGAACAAGATGTATTTTTTAGGATGCATGGGCATCCTCGCAGCATCTGCCATGTTGAGCAGTTGCAGCAGTGACAATGACGATCCAACTCCTTCTCCAAACCCTGGATCAGAAGTAGTTTACAAGTGGACAACCGATGGCGGTTTGAAGGCTTGCGACCACATTCTCTTCGGAACAGATGACAAGGAAAACGCCAACGGTACACAGATTGGCAACGGCGACCAGGAGTTCGTTTTCACAGGCAAGCAGACCTTAAAGAAAGGCACTTATCTCCTCAAGGGATGGGTATATATTGCAGATGGTGCTGAGC
>OLHA01001938.1_pt1 | contig 10389 bp, 10 predicted proteins | sample 1605961 | NCBI WGS metagenome assembly OLHA01 (sample SAMN03283288) | human gut metagenome | biome: human-associated habitat; material: feces | host: Homo sapiens | place: Peru | collected 2012
TGCCCCTTTTCGGCACTTTTCGCCCTTTTCGTCTTGACTTGCGTCAGCAAGCCTGTACCTCAAAAAACGAAAATTGCTCAAAAATTGTCTTCTGTCGGGTGCAGAGCAGTTAGGTCTTTTAATTCCGTTAGCTTATCCTGCAAAAACATTGATTTTTACTTTTTATACGGTCTTTGTTTCTGCATTCCCCCGCTGTTTCCGTAAAACGAAGCCTTATTGCTTCTATTTTCCCGTGTAGTCCCTGTCCACCGACACCACGGTGCGCAGCGACGGATCTCTTTGCGTCATTTTTTCCGCTATCAGTTTCTGAAGCTGACTGTCGGTCATCTTAAACGAAAAAGAAACGAGCACGTCAAAAATCAGATTGGTGTGCGTGGTACCGCTCACAACTCTGAAATCATGCATCTTAATTTCGGGGGAAATGTCTTCAAGCACCTCGTCGGTCATTACGCGAAGGCGGTTCACTTCCTCGTCGTCGGTCTGAATAGGATCCATATGTATCACCGCATTGCATCCCAGCTCGTCGGAAAGGCGGCGTTCGAGGTTATCAATCTCGTCGTGCATTTCGAGCAGGTCGCCCGATGCGGGTATCTCGGCGTGGAGGGAGATCATGCGTCTGCCCGGACCGTAGTCATGCACTATGAGGTCATGTATTCCCAAAACGCATTTGCCGGAGAGAACGATATTCGAAATTTTATCGGTCAGTTCCTTTTCGGGCGCCTTGCCGAGGAGCGGGTCGACCGTGTCATACACGGATTTCAGTCCGGCGTAAAGAATGAACAGCGACACCGCCGCACCGCAGTAGGCGTCGGTGTTGACGTCGGTAAAATATGTTACGGCGTTCGAAATGAAAACAACACCTGTTGATACTGCGTCCGAAATGCTGTCCGACGCGGTGGCAAGCATCGCGGGGGACGCGTATTTTTTTCCGTATGAGCGGTTGTAGGCAAACATATAGAGCTTCACAACGATAGATGCCGCAAGTGAAGCAAAAACCGCGGCGCTTATTTCGGGCGGCTCGGGCGCAAATATTTTTTTTACGGAGCTTATACCCAGCTCCGCGCCCATTACGGTTATCAGCACCGACACGGCAAGCCCCGACAGATATTCCATTCTGCCGTGACCGAACGGGTGCCCGGGGTCGGGCTTTTTTGCGGCAAGCTTGAATCCGAGTATTGATATCACCGAGGAGCCGGAATCCGACAGATTGTTGAATGCGTCCGCCGTTACCGACAGCGATCCGCTTATCTTGCCGACGGCAAATTTAACGGCAAAAAGGACTATATTCAGAAAAACGCCGAGTGCGGAACAAATAAGACCGTACCCCCGGCGTTTTTCACTGTCCGTTTCCGCCCGTTTCAAAAAAATGTGCGAAAGCAGATTTATCAATTGTTATTCATCTCCGTGTCAATCGTTGTAGCCGTTGGGATTATGTGTTTGCCAATTCCAGGAGTCGCGGCATGCGTCAACTATATTTTTTTCGGCTTTCCAGCCGAGCACCTTTTCGGCTTTTGAGACGTCGGCATAGGAGGCTGCGATATCGCCCGCTCTGCGTGCCTTTATCCTGTAGGGGATTTTTACGCCCGTGGCTTTTTCAAAGGCGTGAATAAGCTCCAAAACGCTCACGCCCTTACCCGTGCCGAGGTTATAAATCTCCGTGCCCTTGACCTTAAGGGCGCGGTCGAGTGCCGCCAGATGTCCCTTTGCCAGATCCACCACGTGAATATAGTCTCTCACTCCCGTGCCGTCGGGTGTGGGGTAGTCGTCGCCGAAAACGCCGACCTCTTTGAGCTTTCCGACGGCTACCTGCGAAATGTAAGGCATAAGGTTATTGGGGATTCCGTTCGGCGCTTCACCGATAAGTCCGCTCTCATGGGCGCCGATGGGGTTAAAATAGCGCAGAAGACTTACGCTCCATTCCCTGTCGGCTTTGCTTACGTCCTCCAGTATCTGTTCGATGAAAAGCTTCGTCGTGCCGTAGGGGTTCGTAGTTTTGCCCGTCTCCATTTTCTCATTGAACGGAACCTGATTTTTGTCGCCGTAAACGGTTGCGGACGAGCTGAAAACTATTGTTTTTACGCCGTGTGCGCGCATTGCCTTGAGAAGCGACAGTGTGCCGCCGATGTTGTTGTCGTAATATTCAAGCGGCTTTACGCATGATTCTCCGACTGCTTTAAGTCCCGCAAAGTGAATGACTGCTTCGATCGGATATTTTGTGAACACCGAATCAAGTGCCTTTTCGTCACAGATGCTGCATTCTTCAAGCGGAAAGTCTTTTCCCGTTATTTTTCGCACTCTGTCGCATGCTTTCGGTGATGAGTTGACAAAATTATCAATGACCGCTATTTCACGTCCGGCATTGAGCAGCTCAACGCAGGTGTGTGAGCCTATGAAACCGGCGCCGCCGGTAACTAAAACCGCCATTCGTTATTCCTCCCTGTTATGAACATAAATATACAAAACCGACATGGTCGTGTTTTCTGTGTATGATACCCGTGTTTCCTCCGGATATCCGACGCTTTCAAGGTATGAATCAATGCCGCCGTCCTCAAAAAGCTCTGCCGCGGCAAGCTTCATTTCATCACCGTCACGGTATTTTATCTCGGCGAAATTGCCGTCCGCAAACGCGTTCTTCAGCGATTTTTCTATAACGGCTGCGTCGTTGTTGCCGTCACAGAACAGCCCTTTTTTGTTATAATACTCACCCTGAACGGAGATGCATCTGACGTTTTTCGGGAGTGTATAGTCGCTGTGTGTGGCGTTTATCGCTTCGCTTGTTACATTAAACCAGCCGTGGAGCGGTGTATGCATCTCCGCACCTACTGGGTCGTCCCACGTCGGGTCGAGGTGATACCATTCGCCGTCGGCATTAACGCACAGCCACATATGCGGTGCTTTCTCTCCGTCCGTTCCGGCGCTGCCCGAAACGGCGGCGCTTTTTATGCCCGCCTTGTCTAAGAGAAGCTTCATGCCCATTGCATAACCGCCGCAGGCGCTCCGTCCCGCAATGAGGGCATCGTATGCGGTCGACATCGTCTTTGTCCCGTCGTACGTGCAGCCCTTTATAAGCTCGTCGTGCAGGTAGACCTCCTTGCCGAAATCGCCGCTGAACTGCTTTGCGTTACCCGTGAGCGCGGACGCCCGCACATCAAGCTCGTGTGTTTTCTCACCGCACGTTTTCGCCGAAAAAGCATAGTCGGGACGCACAAAGTCCTTATCACCGAAGGTCATAAGCCTGTATGAGTTTTTCAGGCACAGAAGATGCGGGTTGTCATATTTCAGCGCGACAAACACGCGTTTGACCGTCTCGCCGTCAATCCCCGACGGAACCGCAATATATTCGGGATGCGAAAAGACGCAGTTGTAAAAATGACGGTAAAAAAGCTGTTCGACCGGAGAAAGCTGCTCGTATAGCAGCCGTGTGACTGCGTGGTTCACAAACTGCGGTTCTATGAAAGCGGCGTCCGATATCGGATTTATTCTGTCCGCGGGAACGCCGTCGAGCGGTGCCACGGAGCATGCGCACAGTGCGGCGGCAAATGCAAGAAGCAATGTCGCTGCCGTAATTTTAAGTTTCATTCGTCCTCTCCGTTTCAGCCTATCGCAGCCGTTGAAGGCGAGGCAAGTATAAACGCTTCGATTGCCGCGGAAGAAGCCGAATAGTCAAATGCGGTGATGTCGGTGTCCACCCGGTTTATAAGCGTTGAAAAGAAATCGGCGCCCTTGCCGAAGTTTGCCTGTGTAAGATTTTTACGCACCACCGCTGCCTCGGCAAGCGCCTGAAGCGACGTCAGCCCGTCGCCCGTGTCGCCGTATTTAATGAGCTTTAACAGCAAATCGGCGGTAAAGGTGTTCTTTCCGGCGGAAAAAGTGTATTTTACTCCGCCGTCCGTGAACGCGATGTCACGCGGCAGGTCTATCTCGGTCGCGCCGAGCGTGCCCACGGTAAGCTTGAAATTTGTTTCCGTGACGGAGACATATTTCGCAGTTTCAATTCCGCGCGATGCCAGAATTTCCTTCACCCCGGAAATTCCCCTTCGCCGAAAGGCTTCTGCGACCGTTGTTTTTTCGCCGTTTATCTGTGCGGTCATGTCGGGAGCTATCGCCTTTATTTTCAGACTGTTTTCTTTGACAGATGCCGACAGAACGGAACAAAATGACAGTTCCGATGAATTGTGACACACAAACAGGAAGTTTACCGCATCGGTATCCGAAAATTCGGGCGCGGTTTCACTTATTTCGGATTCGTCCGTCTGCGTCGGATTTTGTGCTGCCGTCTCGTCCGAGATGCGCATTCCGAGAAATTTTGCCGTATCAAAATCATTGACGGCAAGAAGAATTATAAAGGAAACGGCTCCGATAATGAGCACACCGACCGCAATCGCAGCCACAAGCGCACCGCTGCTCCGCTTTTGCGGCTTGTGCGTAAAATCAAGTCCGGAAGATTTTTTCATTTTTATGCACCGATTATATAAATATCTTAATTTTTTGTTTCTTTACTATATTATATAAGCGGCGCGGCAAAATTACAAGAGAAATACACGGTAAAAGATTAAAAATATCCGTTCTTCGGCATTTCTTTTTTGTACAGTTTTTTGTGTACGGCCTGTTTTCCTCCGAAGCTTATCCGATATCCCGCAGCAGGTCAAGCATGCCGTATTTTGCAAACAGATTCTGCGCCATGGGGCATCTGCCGCCGTTTTCAAGGCTGCAATTATTCTTTATGTGTTCGCGTTTGTGTTTTGCATCCGGGAACTGTGTCACCATACAAGTGTTTTTTATGAATCCCTCACATGTTATGTACTTTTCTTTTTCGGACTGATAAAACGGGCATTTAATTATGCACTCAATTGTTTTGTTCATTTTTTTGTATCCTTTCCGGGGGCTTTTTTGCCGCAAAAGGAGCAGAGTCCGTTTTTCGGTACACCCCATGTGTTATTATTTTTTCAGCCCTTGTTTTTTCTCTCTCATCCATGATGCGCTCCGACGGAGCCTGTGCAGAAACAACGCTCCGCCGGCGTATCGGGTCAATGATACAATATTCCGTAAAATTTTTCTCCCTCAAACGGCCGTTTTTCAAAAAATTTTTTCAAAAAGATATATTGAATTTGACTTTTACTGAATTTTGTAATATAATTCAGGTGAAAAGGGTGAAAAATACAGTTTACTGTATCAATTTCAACGATATGATAGTACAGAATTCTGTATTTGTCAATCGAAATTTGTCGTTGACGAGGTGTAAAAATGGAAACTTACGAAAAAATCAAAGAATTGTGTGACAAAAGCGGCGAAAACATGTCCGCGCTTGCCGCGCATATCGGCGTGGGCGCCTCCGTGTTCACCGAGTTGAAAAAGGGCAGAACAAAACAGCTGTCCGTGTCCACCCTGAACAAGCTTGCCGAGCATTTCGGCGTCCCTGCGTCATATTTTCTCGATGAAGAAAGCGCCGAAGATAAGCAGGAGGAGCTTTTCAGAAAGCGAAAGCTGCTGTTTGACCTGTCGGGAAAGGCAAGCTCCGAGGATCTTGACAGGATAATAAAGATTGTTGATGCCTTTATCGGCGACTGACGGAGGTGTTTACGGGTGAATGATGTCATTGTGAGGCTTATTGCCATGCCGCTTTCGGTAAGAGCGTTCACCGTTCCCGATGAGCAGGGCGATTATAACATTTATCTGAACGAGGCACTGTCGGATGAACAGCTTCAAAAAAGCTTTATTCACGAGCAGAATCACATTAAACGCGGTGATTTCTGTAAAGATCTGCCTGCGCGCGTTATAGAGAAAGCCGCGGCGAAAAACAACGGAAGATAAAAACGGACCGGCGGATGACGTTCAGCTCCTCCGCCGCAAAAAAGCAAGGGAGACAAAAATGAGAAAATACAAAAAATATGCGGGCGCCGACGAAAAAACACCGAGCATTCCTCAGTACTTTTCATGGATAAACAACACGAACGAAGGATCGACCGAGAAGCAAACGCTGACGAATCTGGCTTTTTTTAAGTATATGCACGGTGTTTTCGGCATGCAGCTGAGGATATACGCATGGGACGCGGGCAATTTCGACGGCGCGTCGGGAACATACGGCGATATAAAAAGCGAAAAGTTTCGCGGGCAGTATCCGAACGGCTATGCGAAAATCGTTGAAGCCGCGTCGAAGCTCGGCATCCGCATGGGGCTTTGGGGTTCGCCCGACGGCTACGGCGACACGGAGGAGACGGAGAAGGCGCGGTATGATTTTTTTGTGCATCTCTGCCGCGATTACCGCTTCGCGCTGTTCAAGCTTGACGGCGTATGCGGAACGCTTCGCCCCGAAAAGGCAGAGCTGTTCGGTGAAATGCTTGCCGACTGCCGAAAATATTCCCCCGACCTTGTCGTGCTGAATCACAGGCTGAATTTTTATGAATCCGAAAAATACATAACCACTTTTTTGTGGAACGGCGGCGAAACATACACCGATGTTCTGATAAACAACGAGTGCACCGCCATGCATAACCGCGCATATATGTTCACTCGCGGTCACACGGACGGACTGAAGCGTCTTGCGGAGGATCACGGAGTGTGTATTTCGTCGGAGATAGATTATTTTGAAGACGAGCTTATCTATCAGGCGTTCGGGCGCTGCCTTATTCTCGCGCCCGAAATTTACGGCAATCCGTGGCTGATGCGTGACGGTGAGCTGCCCCGTCTTGCCCGCGTGTATAACCTCCACCGCCGAAACGCTCCGATTCTCGTAAACGGAATGCTGCTGCCCGAAAAATACGGCTGCTGCGCCTGCTCAAGGGGCGACGGTGAAAAGAGGTTTATCACGACCGGAAACAACACATGGCAGACAAAGAAAATAACCGTGTGTCTCGACGGTGAATCGGGACTTGCGCCGTGCGGCACGGTTCGCGTGTGCGTGCATCATCCTTATGAAGAATTTTTAGGGGATTTTGCCTACGGCGAAAGCGTTGAGATCGGGCTGATGCCGTTCAGGGCGGCGCTTATCGAAATGAGCGTTCCCGAGCGGGCAGAGCCTATGCTTGTCGGATGCAGATATGAGGTGATAAAAGAAAGTGCCGACGGAACTCCGACGGAGGTACGCTTTTTGACCGCAAAAAAACAAAGAGTCGAGCTGCTGAAGGGTACGGAGAGAAGTCTCTTTGCCGGCGCGGAAGACTGCGCCGAATGCGAAAGAGCGCCCGTTTTTCTCGGTACGCTCCCGACCGTTCCGTTCACCGAGAGCCGCGGTGAGGCACTCTATGAGGCTTCGGTTTTCGCTGCCGACAACGATTCGCTCGAAGCGCGTTCGTTAAAGCGCGCCGGAAAAACCGAAATTGCGGAAATGCAGGCGTGCCGCGATGCGTTTTTCTCGCAGGAGACATATGCGCTTCGAGGGTGCGAAAATGCGAGCATGTTCGACGGACGGCAGGACACGTTTTTTGACGCGCAGTCCCGAACCTACTGCGACAAATCCATGCGTGTCGGGGACGGCTGTCTGCGCGTGGATCTCGGCGAAACCGTAACGTTCGACCGTGTGGAGATATGCTGCTTTGCGTGCGACAGACCCACCCGTGAGGTGCTGCCGCAGCTTATTCCTCCGTTTGCCGAGGCTTCGTCCGATTTTGAAAACTGGAAGCGTTCCGATGCGGTTCGTGTCGAAGTCGAAGACGGGGATTTTACGTTACGCGTCGTCCGTTTTACGGTTCACGACATCTATGAGCTGCACGGCAGAAAGCTCTGTCTGTCATACGATATTGCAGACAGCGCACGTTACCTGCGCATTTCACAGCCGCCCGACAGGATATATGCCTTCCGCGTGCTCAAGGACGGTGTCGATGTCACTCCGCATACCGCACGCGGCAACAATATGCAGGCAAGCTACGGATTGAAGAAGACGGTGTGCGTTAAGTCGGCGGAAATCACCGTGCCGCCCGACGCAAAAAACGGCTCAAAAATTGCCGCCGCGATTGAGGGAGAGCACGGCACGGAGGGTGTTTACTGCTGCCTTGAAGCGGACGGAGTCCTGCGCGGATTTCCGCACCGTGCGCCCGATTACAAGGGCAACGTTTGGGAGCACCGTGTCGTCGACAGTGACAAAAACAACACGTTTTTCTTCCCGGTCGACGGCTCCCTTGCCGGTAAGACCGTTACGGTCTATGCCGTGTTCAGCAGCAAAAAAGGAGCCGACTGCACGGTAAACCTGTGGCTGTGCGACGCTCACGAATAAAATAATGCCCGACGGCTTTTTGCGGCTGTCGGGCATTTTGAGTATGCAGTGTTTTGTAAATATGCGGTAAATTTATTTCATTGAGCCTATTGTAAGCGAGCCGTCGGTGTTTACGTTCGCATTTGAGAACCGTATGGGTGACGGCGTGTCTTTTGATTCAATTCGTACCGTAAGATTATCGCCGCTCCGCATTTTAAGCTCCGCACGGTATATGAACGTTTCACCCGGCATAAGAGTGTTCAGCGGCTCGCCGCCGGCTTTCGCCTCCGCGCCGTCTGATGAGAAAACTATCTCCGCGTCGGCGTACAGCGGCGCGACACCGACGTTTTTGACTGCCGCGTAAACGACCGTCTTTCCCGCCTTTTTGCGGACGGATGCCTTTGTCACCGTGAAGTCATAGCCGAGCTTCGCGGAGGCGGCATTCGCGTTTTTGACCGCCGTTTCGCTTAAACCGTCGGCAAAAGCTTTGTTCATCATAAGCCATGAGCAGTGCGTTTTTTTCAGGCATTTGTCATAGTCCCGATAACCTTCGGTCGGTTTGCCGTTCAAAAAATCCTGCTGTCCCTCGGGGCGAAACTCTCCGCCTATCGGGTGCGTCCGCCAGATGCCCGTCTGCTTCGCTTTTTTCAGGCGGTTGTAATAAAACCAGCTCTGCTTTTTGCCGCCGAGCGTTTCAAACGTAAACGAATCGTCGTGATAGCCCGTTTTGCCGTTTTCCGTTCCGGGTGTGCCGGGGTAGCGCATGAGTATCTCCGTTTTTGAAAAGCTTTCATTGAAAGCGTTCACTATGCGGCGCTGCTGCTCATCCGACGGCATTGCCTCCGGGCACGCAAAGCAGTGCCATTCTCCCCAGTGACCGATAAGTCCGGCGGTGATGTACGCAATACGCGGGTCGCCGTCATATTCTCTGCCGAGCACGCCTGTGAATTTGACAAGCTCGCAAATCAGTCTGTCATCGGTGTAATCGGGACTTATACCGCCGCCGAAATCGGTGTACGGTATCTTTTTGACGCCCATGTCCCATATGTATTGCGGGACGGCTTTTTCGCCGAGAGCCGACGCGGGGTAGTCGAGATAAACACGGAATATCGCCTGATGAGAGCGCGACGCAATCCTTGTGAGATACGGCTCAAGTCCCTCGCGCACGGTGTATTCGCCGCTGTCGGAGATAAGCTCGGAGAGCGGAATGTAGAAAAATTCCATCGAGTGCGCCGCTGTGTCAACGGCACCCTCCTCCGAGTAAAACGGTACAAAGCCCTTGAGCGGATTGCCGTATGCCGTTTCGTATTTCAGCTCCGCCGCAGTGAAGCCGCTCACCGAACCGATGCCCATTACAAGGCACAGCACAGCTGCCTTAACAATAATGAAAATATGCCGTAAAAAAATCATCTCATCCTCCGCTTTTCCGTAATCAGATGTATCTTATCATATTTTCCGAAAAATAACAAGCCGTTTTCCGATGTGAACACAGCAGGATTTTTATGTAAAAAACTGTAATAATGTTGCTTAAAGCAGCCTTTTATGATACACTTGACAAAATTATAAAAACAGTATATAATGTCGAATGTTCAATACGGACGGAAAGGAAACACACACAATGAAAAATTCAAAGCTTATCGCACTTATTGCCGCCCTCCTTGCGGCTGTTCTCTGTTTTGCTTCATGCGGCAAGACCGATGAACCCACCGACGCCGCAAACCCCTCGGCAACCGGCACTTCGACAGAAGCGACTACTGTTGCCGATGCCGCTCCCGCAACCGATGCGGAATCCGCAGCGGAACAGGAAAAAGCGGTCAACGTTACCGTTATTGTTAAGGACAAGGACGGCAAAGCCACGGAGTTCAAGATTGAGACAAAGAAAACAAACCTTGCCGACGCTCTCCTTGAAAAGGCTCTTGTTACGGGTGACGAAACCGAATACGGACTTTATATCAAGACCGTTAACGGCATCCGCGCAGATTACACCGAGGACAAGGCATATTGGGCGATTCTCGACAAGGACGGCAACATGCTCCAGACGGGCGCAAGCTCAACCCCCGTCGCGGAGGGCGACACCTTCGTGCTTGCCTACACTCCCGCCGACGCACAGTAAAAAGCAATATGTTTTCGAAGCTGCCCCGACAGGACAGGGGCGGCTTTGTTTTTTATTAGGCTGACGGGACTTGAACCCGTGTCGGTTT
>OLHA01001942.1_pt1 | contig 10377 bp, 9 predicted proteins | sample 1605961 | NCBI WGS metagenome assembly OLHA01 (sample SAMN03283288) | human gut metagenome | biome: human-associated habitat; material: feces | host: Homo sapiens | place: Peru | collected 2012
TTATCATCATTTATAATTATTTCACCATCAAAACCACATACGTGACAATAATCTGATTTAGTATTAAATTCTGCATATTGAATATTTTCATAAATAAATTTAATTAATTCTTTTAATGCATCTAAGTTCTTTTCCATATTTGGAATTTCAACATATGAAATGCATCCACCTGAAGATATTGGTTGGAATTGACTTTCAAATTTTAGTTTTTCAAATGCATCAATTTTTTCTCTAACATCAACATGATATGAATTTGTATAGAATCCTTTATCTGTTACATCTTTAATACTACCAAATCTTTCTTTATCTATTCTTGCGAATCTATAGCATAAACTTTCTGCTGGTGTTCCATAAAGAGCAAATCCAAGATGTGTTTCTTTTTTCCAAGTATCGCAAGCTTTTCTTAAATATTTCATTAATTTAACTGCAAATTTTTCTCCTTCTTCAGTAGTATGAGATACACCTTTAACTAACATTGTTGTTTCATAAACGCCAATATATCCAAGTGATAATGTTGAATAACCATCTTTTAATAATTTATCTATTTTTTCACCTTTTTCTAATCTTGCGATTGCGCCATATTGCCAGTGTACTGGTGAAATATCTGATGTAATTCCTAAAAGTGCATGGTGTCTACACATTAATGCTTCTTTACATAGTTCTAGTCTTTCATCAAGTAATTTAAAGAATTTTTCTTCATCATGTCCTGATAAAATACCTATTTGTGGTAAGTTTATTGATACAACACCTTGATTAAATCTACCTTCCCATTTATAGTTTCCATTTTCATCTTTCCAAGGAGATAAGAAACTTCTGCATCCCATAGGACTAAATACATTACCTTCATATATTTCTCTCATTTTCTTAGCTGAAATATAATCAGGATACATTCTTTTTGCAGAACATTTACATGCAAGTTCTGTTAAATAATCATATTTACCACCTTTTAAGCAGTTATGTTCATCAAGTACATAAACTAGTTTAGGGAATGCTGGTGTAACATAAACACCTTTTTCGTTTTTAATTCCTTCAAGTCTTTGATTTAATATTTCTTCAATAATCATTGCATTTTCTTCAATATATGGATCTTTTTCATCTAGACATAGGAATAATGTTACGAAAGGAGATTGTCCATTAGTAGTCATTAATGTATTTATTTGATATTGAATTGTTTGTACTCCTGATGCTAATTCATCTTTTAATCTATCCATAGCAAGTTCTTCAATTTGTTCTTTACTTAATTCTTTGCCATGTTTTTCAGTTATTTTCTTAATAAATTTTTCTTTACTTTTTCTTAAATATTTACCTAAGTGTCTCATATCAACAGATTGTCCACCATATTGGTTAGATGCAACTGCTGCGATTATTTGCGTTGTAACAGTACAAGCAACTTGGAATGATTTAGGGCTTTCAATAAGTTTACCATTCATAACTGTACCATTATCAAGCATATCAGCAATATTTATTAAACAACAGTTAAATATTGGTTGAACAAAATAATCCATATCATGGAAATGTAATACTCCTTCTTCATGTGCTTTACTTATTTTTTCTGGAAGTAAAATTCTTCTAGTTAAGTCTCTTGATACTTCACCAGCAATATAATCTCTTTGTGTTGAAGCATACATTGTATTTTTGTTTGAGTTTTCTTCAGCAAGTTCTTTGTTTTCATTTCTAATTAATCTCAAAATTGATTCATCAGTTGTATTTGCTTTTCTAATTAAAGCTCTATTATATCTATAAACAATATATTCTTTTGCTAATGCAAATTTCTTATATTCCATTAATTTCTTTTCTATTTCGTCTTGTATATCTTCAACAAGCATTCTTTTCTTTTTTAAGTCTTCAATATGTTTTGTTATATTTTCTATTTGTTTTTCTGTTGCTCTTTCTTTAGGCTCTACTTCTTTATTAGCCTTTTCTATAGCTATTTTTATTTTAGCTCTATCATAATCAACAATTTTTCCATCTCTTTTAATTACTTTCATACTACTTATCTCCTACTCTGTTATTTATTTTTTACACCCTCATTATAACAAATTTTTTAAAAATATAGTGTTGCATTTGCAACAAAAATGAAATATAATTAAATTAATTATTTTGGTTTTTTTCTAAACCTTTGGGAGGCCTTATAAATGAACGAAATAAGCATATTTAAAGGGATTGACGAACAAAATGTAAAGTCAATGCTTAAATGTTTTGAAGCAAAAACTATTGTATATAAAAAAGACACAACTGTAATTTCTAACCTTGCTAACACAAATATAATCGGTATTATTATTGATGGCACTGCTAATCTAGTCAGAAGTGATTATGATGGAAATAGAGTTGTACTTGAAAAACTAGAAAAAGGTTCTATTTTTGGAGAAGTATTCACTTCATATTCTGATGAATTATCTGTTATTACAACAAGTACATGTACTATTACTACATTTGATTATGATCATATTATTAAAAGATGTAAAAAATCTTGTCCATATCATAATGATGTTATTAATAATATGCTTCAGTTGCTTGCTAAAAAAGTTGTAGTTATGAATAATAGAATTGATGTACTTACTAAAAAAACAATTAGAGAAAAATTACTTGAATATTTTAGAGCTGAAGAAAAAGAAAACTTATCAAAAGTTTTCTATCTAAAATTAAATTATACTGAACTTGCTGACTATCTTGGTGTTGATAGAAGTGCACTTATGAGAGAACTTAAAAATTTAAAAAATGAAGGATTTATTGAAACTAAACAAAAAAGAATTAAATTAAATTTTTGATTTAAATGCATATGTACAAATTATATCTATAATAAATAAAATACATAAAAGATAAGTTACCCATTTAGGAATTTTATTTACAATCTTATCCATCCATGGTTTAACTAAATATATTAAAATGATAGAACATATTCCCCAAATTAATGATATATCAAGTGCAACATATTTTCCAAAATGATATTTATGATCTGAATAATCCCAAAATACTCTATCAAAAGTAACTTCTAATAGTATTCCACCTGCATATTCTATAAATGTTAATATTAAAACAATTATTATTAAGAATATTATTATTTCTAAGAATTTATTTAGTTTTAATTTTTTAAATATATAGTTAGATAAAAATAGTATTAAAATTGCTCCTAGTCCATATACTGGTGTCCAATACCCATAAAGAAAACCACTTTCTAAGTTCCAATTAAATATTTTATACATAGTCGTTTCAAGTAAATGGCCAAAAATACTAAAAATAAAAAAATAGTTTAAATAATACATAATATTCACCTAGTATTATTTTTTTCTATTTTTATTTTTTTATTCGTCTTAAATTAATAAATAAAACAAATACAGTTACTATGAATGTTAGAAGTACAAATTGTACTTTATGCTCATTAGATACAATAAATATAACATCACCTTTTTTTGTACCTTTTTGTATATTTTTTTTGCCTTTATATTCATATCTTAAATCATCTTTACTGATTGTTTTTTTTAAATATTTTTTTACACTTCTATCAGATTTTATATTATACTCTTTACCATATTCACTTTTTAAATTAACTAATGTATTGCCTTTATCTAATATTTTTACATAATCATAATTATTAAAATAGTATTCATATAAATTTTTTGTATCAACTATATTTTCATTTTTTTCTTTATATGGTGCACCTATTGTTACTGAAATAAATTCTGTTGTACCATTATTCGCATACGTAGCAAGGCAAAGTCCGGCATCATCTGTAAATCCTGTTTTGGCACCTTTTACATAATCCATATTAAATGTACTACTATCTGTTATTCTTTTAAGTGGTCCATTCATATTTTTATATGTTTTTGTTCCAAATACCTCTTTAAACTTTTTATTTTGTAATGCATACTTAACTAATTTCATAACATCCCTAGCTGTCGAATGATGATTATCTCCTTCAATTCCTATTACATTTGAAAAATGAGAATTATTCATACCTATTTCTTCTGCTTTTTGATTCATTAATTTTACAAAGTCTTTTTCTGAACCACTAATACTATAGGCCGCAATTTCTGTCGCATCCGCACCTGACTTTAATATTATTCCATAAAGTATTTCATCATATGTAAGAATATTTCCTACATTAAATCCTGCGACTGATAAATCATATGTAACATCTTTTAACATATCGCTTGTTACAACTACCTTTTGATTAAAGTCTTTTATATTTTCAATCGCAACTAATGCAGTCATCATTTTTGTTAAACTTGCTATATAAACTTCTTGATCTGCATTTTTTTCATAAAGTACTTTATCATCAGTCATATTATATAAAATCGCACTTTTAGATTTTAACTCTATATCATCCGCAAATACATTTAGATTAAAAATAAAAAAAGACATAATAAAAATTAATACACTTAATATTTTTTTCATACTTTTCTCCTAAAATAATTATATACCAAAACAGAATAAAATATCAATATTTGTTAACAATATATATGGAGGAGGAATAATAAATGCAAAATGTACCTAATATAATATCAACTAAAGATTTATCATATATTTGTGATATGTTTAATTGGAATTTTACTACTGCTAAAAAAGCATTAAACTATAGTAATAATGTTACTGATAATGAAATAAAGGAAGAATTGTTAAATATATTTGATATGCATAAACAAATTTGTAATGGTTTATTAAATATATTAAATGGAGGAGAAAATGAATAATAAAATACAAAATCCAAAAATAGAACTTGATAGTTCTATAGAAATGAATGATGAAAATTATTTAAATGATATTCTTGAAACAGAGAAAAATATGAGTGTTAATTTTACATATGCTTTAAATGAAGCAAGTAATGAAACATTATTTAATGAAATATATGAAATGTTTAAACAAATTAAGGAAGCTCAAAGAAACCTTTTTGAACTTAGTTTTAGAAAAGGATTTTATACACTTGAAAAAGCTGAAACAAATAAAATTAATGAAGAATATAATACACTTTTAAATAAATTTAATGAGATTGAATAAAAGAATCGACAAAGATTCTTTTTTTGAATTTAATTTATCATAATAATTGTATAGTACTAAATTTTAGGCAGAAAAATAGGGCTCTATCCGAAAATAGACCCCTTACAAAAATGGTTACCCACTTTTTCCTTGCATAGATAATATAACATAAATTTTTATCTATGTCAAACTATTGTTCCAATATTTCTTTATAATTTTTTTCAATAATTTTATCGAAATATTCATATATTGATTTCAATAGTTCATTATTATTATAGTATTTTCTATTAAGAATTATTCTACCATAAAATAATTTACTTACTTCGTGTTTTACATTATTTTTAACACCAATACTACTTACCATTTCATTAAACATATATAAAGTATAGGTTATTTGTCTTATTCTTGAGTTTCGTAATTTATTCATTCTATTTTCTTTTCCTATTCCACATTTTTTTAAATAATTAATAACTAACGTATCTGCACTATGATGATTATCTTTTTTATCAAGTTCTGATAACACACATGAATTATGAGCTACGGCATTTCTAAGTTTATTAATCTCCCTTAAAATAAATATATATTTTTTATCATCTAAATTGTATTTTTGTGTAAAAAATACAAAAAAATTTATTAATTCACCAAATGTTATAATCTCTAAAAATTCCCATATTGGAATATTTTCAATTTTAGTATCACCATCTATATCATACTTAGAAAATATTTTTTTGTAATACTCATTAGTTACTTTTTTTCTAATACTATCATGTATCCTTTTCGGATATTTTTCATCATTATAATCTTGTTCTAAATATAAATTTACAATATTATACCCATCTTCATCGTTTAATTCTTCTATTTTATTTAATATTCTAATTTTAAGATAATGTTCTATATCTATAATCATTTTAAATAATACTATTCTAGTTCTATAATCAATAATTGATAAATCCTTTAAATATGCAAAATCTAAGTCAATATATTTGCCAGTTAATTCACCACATTGATATATTGGAAAATTATTTTTATAAGCTGTTACATTATAATAGTTATTATTTTCTTTTAAATATTTTTCTGCTTCTTCCTCCGATAATAAATTAAATTTAATATTTTTATTTTTCAAATAAGGCACCATTTCTGAAACTTTCATCATTGGTCTTAAAATTTTTTGATTAGAATTGTTATTCATATAATTCACCTTCTTTGCCAATATATATAGTATATCATAATATTATTTGTAAACTACATTTTATTATCTATTATGTAAAAATTATAACTAATTTCTAAATAAATAATATTATATTAATTATACTTGTAACTATTTTATTGATTCTTTTATAAGAAAAAACATCTGATTTTAGTAATCAAATGTTTTTTTATTTTATGAAGTCTCCTGCATTTATATATAATAGAACATTTTTAAACTTGTATTAAAATTTTATTAAATTATAAATTAATAATGTTAAATTTTTTTGATTTTTTTAACATATTTTCATTATATGTTAAATTATTTAACTTTTTTTAACTAAACATTAAAAGATGTTTCATCTATAAATTTATAACTCGTTTTATATTTAAGTTCTCTTACTAATCTAAATAACGCATCATCTTTTGCTTTTGCCTCAATCATAACATCAATATCAACATTATACTTTTTTATCTTTTCTATAAACTTAATAAAATCATCACTATTAATATAATCATGGTGAGATCTAAAATCTCTTTTTGTTTTATTTTTAGGAGATGAAAAATGAACCTTTGGTCTAATATCTTTCCATGTATCAAATATTTCCTCTAATATTTCATCGATATTATCACATGGATTACACATATGATGGTGGTAATCTAAAACCATAGGTCTATTTATTTTTTTACATAAACTAAGTACATCTTTTGCATTATATATTTTATCATCATTTTCTATTACTATAGAATTTTTAATATTATCTGGTAATTTATTAAAATTATTTACAAATCTTGTGATTGATTTTTCTTTACCAAATACGCTGCTTCCAGTATGTAAAACTATTACTGGATTTTCTATATTTAATGCTTCTAATATATTTATATGATATTTAAGAATTTCAATTGAATTATTAATTGTTTCTTTATTAGTACTATTAAGTACACAAAACTGATCCGGGTGTACATCAACTCTCATATTATTTTTATCTATAATTTTTGATATTTTTTCATAATAACCTTTATACTTATTTATATATTCAAAAGATACATCTTTATGTGTTGCGAGTGGGATTAATTTTGATGTTAATCTATAAAAATGAATATTATTTTTTACGTTATAACTTAATATTTTTTCTAAATTTTCCAGATTTGATTTTATAATTTTATCTAGTTTTTCATCTTTATTTTCTTCTTTTAAATAATTTGTATATGTTATTGTACCAGAAGATGTTATATCAATTGCTTTACTAATTGCAACATATCCAAGTCTTATTATCATTTTATTCACCATTTATATTATTAACAAAAAAAAGAAGACTTATTTGTCTTCAATTAATTTTTTAGCAATTTTTGTTACATTACCTGCGCCAAGTGTTAATATTATATCGTTTTCTTTTACATGTTTTCTTAAATAATCTACAATTTCATCATAATCACTTATATAAATTGCATCAACATTATCTTCTTTTAATTTATTTACAATTTGTTCTTCTGATACACCATATATATTTTTTTCTCTAGCGGCATATATATCAATAACTATTACATGGTCAAAATCCATTAATGATTCTGCAAAAGAAGATAAATGTTCTTTTACTCTACTATATGTATGTGCTTCAAATATTACCCATGACGAATTAAATTTCTTTTTTAAAATAGAATCCGCAGTTGCTTTTATTTCTGTTGGATGATGTCCATAATCATCATATACATCTGCGCCATTAAATTTACCTTTATATTCAAGTCTTCTACTTGCTCCAGTAAATCCTATTAATCCTTCTTTTATCATTTCAATTGGTAATTTATACCATAAACATAACGCTATACATTCTAACGAATTTGAAACATTATGTGATCCTGCAACTCCTAAAGTAATTCTATCTATTTTTTCATTATTATGCATTAAATCATAACTTGCACAACCTTCATCATTATAGCTTATATTTCTTGCATAGTAATCTGCTTTTTCATTTGTCATGCTTGTAGTTAAAACATTAGCCTTAGTATGATTTCTTAAGTTATAGCATCTTTCGTCGTCCATATTAACAACTAATAGTCCATCACTTGGAAGCATACTTACATACTTTTGAAATGACTTTTCTATATTATCAATATTTTTAAAATAATCTAAATGGTCATTATCAATGTTAGTAACAATGGCACTTCTTTGTTTAAAATTTAAATAACTTTCACAATATTCACATGCTTCAATTATGAAATAATCGCTATTACCTACTCTATAGTTTCCATCTATACATCTAAGATTTGCACCTATTTGAATACTTGGATCTAAATTAGCGCTCATAAATGCACTTGAAACCATAGATGATGTAGTTGTTTTACCATGTGTTCCAGCGACTCCAATTACATCTTTAAATAACTTAGTAATTTCACCTAAGAATTTTCCTCTTTCTACTGTTTCAATCCCAAGATTTCTTGCCTCTACTAATTCTGGATTATCACTCTTTATTGCAGCTGTATAAACAACTAAATCTATATCTTTTGTTATATTTTCTTTTACTTGACCGATATTAACATTTATACCATTACTTCTTAATTTTTCTGTCATAGCACTTTCAGACATATCTGAGCCGCTTACTTTAAATCCCCAATTAACAAGTATTTCGGCAATACCACTCATGCTAATACCGCCAATACCAATCATGTATATATTTTTATAATCTCTTATGTTCATTTTTTATCTTTCCCTTACTAAATTTTTAAATTCGTCTCCTCTATCTTCAAATCTATCATATTGATCCCAAGAAGCACATGCTGGACTAAGTAATACAACATCTCCAGGAGTACATATATCTTTTACCACGTTCATTGCTTCTTTTAATGTATCATTTTTATAACATTTAATATTTAAATCATTACAAAATTCTTCTATTCTATTTTTTGTTTCTCCAAAGCAAACAACACATTTAACATTTTTCATTGAATCATCTAAATCATGGAATGAATGTCCTCTATCATATCCACCTAATAATAAAATTGTTGGTTGATTAAATGAATTAAGTGCAGTAATTGTAGATACACAGTTTGTTGCTTTTGAATCGTTATAATATGTTACACCATTTATTGTATCAACATATTCAAGTCTATGTTCAACACCTTTAAATTCTTTTAAAACTTTTTGTATAACCTCATCTGTTACACCATATTTCTTTACTGCTATAATTGCGCCCATTATATTTTGGTAATTATGTTTTCCTTTTAATATTATGTCATCTAATTTTATTACTAATTTACCATCATAATAAATTCCTTCTTCATCATAATATGCAAGATTAGTTTTATCATGTCCATAATAAACTTTTGTACTTTTTATATCATCTGTAATTTTCATACTTACTTCATCATCTTTATTTATTACAGCTAAATCATCACTTGTATGATTATTAAATATTTTCTTTTTTGTCATTTGATATACTTCATATGACTTATGAAAATCAAGATGTGTTGGAGTTATATTTGTAAGTACACTCACATTTGTTTTAAAGTCATACATATCACATAATTGATGATCACTTATTTCAAGTACTAAATAACTATTTGGTTTTATATCACGTACAAAATTTGATAAAGGAATTCCAATATTTCCTCCTAAATATACGTTATCAAATGAATTTTTCATAAATTCACTTATAAGAGTTGTTGTTGTTGTTTTACCATTTGATCCAGTAACACCAATAATATTTACTGATTTATCTAGAAATGAGTATGCCATTTCTATTTCATTTATTACTTTTATTCCAAGTTCTTTCGCTTTTACTACTACAGGATTATCATATTTAATTCCTGGATTTTTAATAACATAATCAAAACTATCATCAAGTAATGATAATTGATCACTTGTTATAATAACTTTAACACCTAAAGATTCAAGTTCACTAACAAGTTCCTCTTTTTGTTCTTTACCATCAGTTACAATTATTTCGTTATTATAATCACTAAGTAATTTAGCAGCTTCATATCCACTTCTAGCCATACCTAGTATAAATATTTTCTTATTTTCAAACATATTATCACCTCTACAATAATTATATCACAATATATAGTAATAATATGTATAAAATTTAACATAAAATAAAGAAAAAAAATACCATATTTATTGGTATTATTATTTTTTTAATATTAGTCTTGGTTCTTCTGAAATTTTTAAAGTATCTATAGTCTTATTAAAACCATCAGACATTTCTCTTATTTGAATAT